>Ga0074193_1001106_pt1 | contig 36530 bp, 28 predicted proteins | sample EPASupsiteHSE605_FD_64523 | JGI IMG/M metagenome (GOLD analysis project Ga0074193, IMG submission 64523) | Bioremediated contaminated groundwater from EPA Superfund site, New Mexico - Sample HSE6-05 | ecosystem: Environmental > Aquatic > Deep subsurface > Groundwater > Contaminated ... | reverse complement strand
CCCACATACCGGCAAAATTTTTTCGCGGTATTAGCCAGACTTTGCACAGGCCCGCCACCGCAGGCGGCGGGCTGCTGCAACTTCAAGAAAATCCCCTCGCGTTCGCGGGCCATAAAGGCGACCGGGGCGTCAGAGTTGCACACATCCATAAGCGGCAGCAGCATGTCGGCCCCTAGCTTGTGGCCCGGCTGGCGCGACAGTTCAGACATCATGGTGTTGTAATTGGTGTAGCCCGAAAATTCGGCAATGCTGCGCGGTGTAAGCCCGGATGGCGCGGCTTTGACCATCTGGTGCACCACGGCAACCAGAGAAGGGTAGGACTTGATAACGATATTCCCGGCCATGCGATTGCGCCTCCGACTATTGCGTGGTCATAAACGAGAAAATTCGTTGAACTGAAAACGTGAATCTAGGCTTGGGCAAGGCCAGGGAAATGAGGTTGTCTGGGAGTTGGCCCCTTGCGTTTTCTGCTGGGAATGGGCAGGAGTTCTTCGGGAAAGCCCAGCTTCAACAGCATTTCGTGGATTTCAGGGGCGACGGTGTCGTTAAAGACTGCATATCGGGCAGAAGCTGGCCCTTTGCCTATTTGCTGGCCAAGGGCAGCAAAGGTGATGTTGTGTTCCCCCATCCAGTCTAAAAGCCGATGATAACGTTCAGTTGCCATGTATAAGGCCTCCTGATAAATTTTTTTTTGAGTTGTTAACGTACGCTTAGCTCACTAACGAGCTTTTGGCAAAACTAGCGAGATTTGGGTTACAAGTCAACTTAAATCTCGCTTACGACGAGATAGCGAGCTTATGGAATTATTTGAGCGCATTAAAAAGATTGGAAAGGTTGTTGCCACATCTGACTCTGCCATAGCTGCTGCCATTGGCATGAAGCAGAGCACGTTTTCTGGCTATCTCAATGAACAGCGACAGCATAATCTCTGGCCACTTTTGCCTCTGATTCTTGAAGCCTTTCCGCATCTTTCACGACAGTGGCTTTACTTTGGCGAGGGGCCAATGCTGAAAGACGCCCAGCAAGAAACAGCGGAGCGTACTGTCTACCCCGATGATCCGCTTGGCCGCATAGCGGCGCTCACAGGGCTGAATACTCACGATGCCTTGCAACTACAGCTTGCTTTTGGCGTGGATTATTCGGAGATTCGCCCCTGGCTTGGAGCCTATCTGCTCGCCCGCGAAGCCATGCAAAAGTGGCGCGCCGAGGGCGGAACGGAAGAAACCATGCCGGAACCGCCAGCGCGCATCCCCGATGCCTGGTTGAACTACTTTTGGAGCCACTACGGCCCTAACCCCGGCTGGATTCAATATGGTGATCACCCGCAAGGATCTGCCCCCAAGCTTATGCCGAACCCGCTGAGTAAAGAGCTGGACAAACTACATGCCCAGCTTGACGCGGCAGAGCGCAATTTGCACGCACTGCACAAGCAGAAACGACTGACGGAAGAAGGGGCGGGGCAAGTCGATGAGGGGCTTGCCCGCATGCCGCATACTGCCCCTGGAAACAGATAAAGGGCGCTTTGCAGTGAGGGGAGGGCGAGGTTTCCCCGCGCTTTTGGAATGTTTTTGCGCCATGATGCCCTTGAGGTGTCATGATTTTTTTGCACCACGCTGCATTACTCGAAATTGGATTTTATTGTGAAAAAGTTGATGTTTAGTTCGCTTGAAATGTGCGCAGGTGCTGGTGGTCAGGCTCTTGGCCTGGAGATGGGGGGCTTTGATCATGAAGCCCTGGTGGAACTGGAACCGGCAGCATGCGCAACCTTGCGCCTCAACCGCCCCGCCTGGAATGTTATTGAAGGCGATTTGCGCCAGTTTAGTGGCACTGCCTACAAGGGAGTTGATCTGGTGGCCGGTGGCGTGCCGTGTCCGCCTTTTTCCAAAGCAGGAAAGCAGCTTGGCGCAAAAGATGAGCGTGATCTGTTCCCCGAGGCCATTCGCCTTGTTGATGAATGCCGCCCCCAGGCCGTGATGCTCGAAAACGTGCGCGGCCTGCTTGATGCTGTTTTTGACGATTACCGAAACAAGGTCGAGAAGCAGCTCAAAAAGCTGGGCTACGTGCCGGGCTGGAAGCTGCTGAATGCTTCGGATTACGGCGTTTCACAGCTCAGGCCGCGCGTGGTTTTTGTTGGTATTCGCAAAGGCTTGGCCACTGGCTTTTCGTGGCCAGAGCCGCTCACAAGGGAGCCGCTTACTGTTGGCGAGTTGCTGCACGACCTGATGAAGGCCAACGGCTGGCTTGGCGCCGATAGCTGGCGCGAGCAGGCCAACAGCATTACGCCCACTCTGGTGGGTGGCTCTAAAAAGCACGGTGGCCCAGACCTTGGCCCAACTCGCGCCAAGCGTGCCTGGGCAGAGCTGAGCGTTGACGGTATGGGCCTGTGGGATAACGCGCCGCCACTGGAATTTGTGGGCATGCCCAGATTAACGCCCCGCATGGCCGCGCGGATTCAGGGCTTTCCCGATGAATGGCAATTTTTTGGCCGCAAAACCGCCGCATATCGCCAGATTGGCAATGCCTTTCCGCCCCCGGTGGCGGCGGCTGTGGCTCGGCAAATCTTCTCGGCACTGTCCGTGCAACGCATTTTTAAGGTGGCGTAATGACAACTTCCGCAGAGTTTTTAGAGGCCCGCAAAGCGTTTCATGCATCGTTGCTTGAATCGACCCTCACCATCAACAGCGCGGGGGTGGTCAGCAATGCAGACAGCAGCAATACCACCAGCAAAGCCATTGCCAAGGGCATAGCCGAGCGGCTTAAAGCAGAAACTATTGGCGAGCGCATTGCTGGGCAAACATCGGGCAACCAGTTTGAGAACATTTGCGCGGCCTTTGTGCGGGATACCTTCTTGAAACTTGGACATCTGCGCCCCGGGCTGTGGGACGTGCATCAGGTCACCGGACGCAACCGGTTGAGGGCGGCCCGCATGGAGGAGTAGTTTGTTTTGCTGTAGTCTTTGGCGAGGGTTTCGTAGGGAATGCCCTGCGAGAATGAGGCCGCCATTGTTATAGAGACATATATATTAGCGGCATACTCCAGTAGTAGAAATATTTTGTCTCTGGATGGAGAAAGCGGCTTAGAACTTTTGATAAGACGCCAACTGGAAGAATCTCTTACTAAACCGGGATTAATTCATCATTTGGAGATTTGGCTTAATGAGAATAAAACTCATCCTAAGTACGAACTTGCCCTTTCTATCTTTAACAAAGTTCAACTACTTTTGAATGATGGATATGGAGAGAAAAACGATTTAGTCCGCCTGTTGTTGGTCGATGCGGTTCAATATGCTCTTTCTAATATAACATCAAAGGAAAAAGATATTTTAATGTCACTTCTGCCCATCGTTCAAGGCAGTCCTGACTACAATAATTCACGGATACTGGTTAACGCACTCATTGTGAATATTGTAAAATTTGTCGCCAATAGGTTAGATCTCACACGCGGTAGCGATCCAGGCGTTGCTTATCTTTATTCTGATTATAAAGGTAAAGTCACAGAAAATGACTTGCAAATGGATTTATATAAAATGTTGTACGGAACATGCGGAAGCCAATTAGAAATTTCTAATATTGGCGGAGGTCGCGCGGATATTTCTTGTACACATGGTTCTGATAGGACAATAATCGAAGTAAAAAAAGAGGATTATGATTCTTCTTTTCATGCGTTATCAAATAAATACGTTAATCAAACCATATCTTACCAGGCAACAAGTATTCGTATTGGATTTCTAGCAGTTCTTGACATTACATCCTCTCCTCAGCAGCCTTCGACACACATATCCAATCTGTTTCATGCTGCAAAAGTTCGGTTGGACGAAAATTCAGACGATCGTTTAGTCATCATTTTTAAAATCCCTGGGAATAGACAATATCCCAGTGATTTTTCTCGCAAGCAATACAGATTATGAGCCTGCTATTGCCGACATTCTCGCAACTTCCCCCCGCATCCGATTAAAAACGCGCACTTCCGCCTCAGCTTGCCGCAATATCCCAATAACCTGTTCTTCGGTGAATCTGCTACGTTTCATTCTTGTGCTCCTATGTCAGGAACACTAACTTTTCAATGGCATACTTTTCTGGGGGAGGGGCAAGGCACTTGGAGAATTTCACCCTGCGCCAAAGGGCAGCGTTGCGTAGTGCATTTTTATCGCAACGTGCTGCATGCGGTTCCATGTGGTAAAGCCAAAGAAGTTGCCCTGATGCTAAAAGCCGTTCATGCGCAAGAGGACAAGGAAGCCGCACGCCGGAAATCGGTGGAAGTAATTAGCAAATTACGGACGCAACGACTTGAGAAAGCAGCCAGAATAGTGAAATTCGGCTGTGACGAAACACTTTCGTATTATGATTTTCCCCTGGCTCACTGGTGGCACATTCGGACGAACAATCCGCTTGAGCGTTTGAACCGCGAAATTCACCGTCGAACCAGGGGGGAGGTAGCTTCCCGGATGGTCACGTCGCCCTGATGTTGGTGGCTGCCCGCCTGCGTTATATTGCTGGGCAAAAGTGGGGCCGCAACGGTATCTGAACATGAACCAAAGAAATATTAGCTTAAAATTTGAGCCGTCGCGGCTCGATACGAAACCATGCTTCACCGACTGGCCGCTGCAAAATGTGCGAAAAATTTTGGATACTACCGAAAATAGTAACAGGAAAAGCTGTTGCAACATGCAAAAAAACACTACCCCCAAATGCCCCAGTGCCTTGTAAACGCTTGCAAGGCGAGGTGAGCCTTATAACTCTGCACACAACAAGCCTCAGCAAGCGGAGAGGGCAAAGACAAACCAGAAGAGGGGATATAGCAAGAACAAATTAACTTTTAAACAAGTAAGATACTGAATTTTTTAATAATCTATCAATAATTCCAACACATTCGTGCTCTTGAAGCCCTTGCTTTCGCAACATGGTGAGAAGGTGCAGACATTCGTTTTTGATAGATGTTTCAAAGATGCCAGGGTCATCTGTACCCAAACAAATAGGCGGATACATTTCGCCTTCAAACTCTTTATTTTGTCCAAGCCAACGTAAAATATGGTGTTCATCATAGTTTTTATAAAAGCTGATGCGCACATTACTGGTAATTAACGATTCAATGGCAATATTTTTTTGATAAAGTTTCTTTAAAACTCTTGCCTGTAAAAAGGCCAATGCTTCATCCGAAAAAAAGTTACTTTCTACTCTAACGTAATGATCTTTAATGTCAGGATTCTTATCTTCCGTCATTCCATATTTTTTATGTTGAGAATCGGACGTGGCCCTAAGTTTACGTGAATTTTCAAGTGCTGTTGACAGTTTTTTACACCCTATGGCAGGCAGGGTATGATATTTTTCAAACAGATCAAAAGCTTCACGATCTGAGCACGCAGTCGCGTGAACCCTCTCAACCTCATTTGCAGTAAAAGCATCAGTCATACCAGTATCATAGTCAAAAAATGCCACTAATGGATCAAGGTGGCGCAACTGCCAGGCCCTATAAAGGCAGTCCTCGGAATACACCTTACCGTACACCTTGGAACAGAGCCGCGGAATTTCAGCAGCAGCCTTGCTCACATCCTTGCTAAAGTCGGCACTCTCGCGCAGAGCAAACAATGCATAGACCAAGGTGTCGAGCCATTCACCATTAAAAATCCGTACCCCCTCCTCGTTGCGAACCCTCCAAAGTTTTGGATCGATGCCCAGAGCTGTGGCATGCCCGATTCTATTGCCAGCACTGAGCTGCAGAAAATCAACCGCTTCATCAACGGCACGAATGCCGCTCACCAAGTGCTGAAAGTCTTCACCAGCATGGAAAGTAAATTGTGTATGCCCATGAAAGCGCAAAAACCTGTACAGCGGAGCAAAAACTTCAGGCGGCGTATCAAGTTCGTTAGCAGCGGCATCAAAACCTGTAATTGATGGGAGACTGCAATCCGTTGCAGATACCGAAAAGTAACCGCTGCGCTCTGCATCAATATAACGAATTAATGTTCGCGCTTGAATAATCAGCTTGCGCCTATAATTGTAATACTGACATCCTGGAACTCTATTATCGTCTTTGGATTTAATAAAATGCGCTACAAGAGAAATATCCGTCATGGTAGAACATTTTTTATTTTGTAACCTTACGCTGCAATCTTTAACATATTTACCATAGCCTTCATTGATCTTATGCTTGATGAAAGCCAGTTTTTGTAATGTGTCTTTTGGCGCGAAACGGCCTTCAACATGAATGCGCGATTTGTGACCGGCAGAAGCTTCAAACTGCCGAAGACGGTCAAAATACGCACGTTCATGGTATTCGCGTATGCCAGTGAGAGTAATTTTTTGAAACTGATCGAATCCAACCTGGCTGCACTGCTGCACAAGCAATTTACGAAAAAAGTTTTTTAACAGAATATAATAATGAAAACAGCGTGCAAAGTATTCGTCTGATTCGCTTTGCAGCTTGCGAAAGATTAAAACGTAAAAATAAGTCTCAAACTGTAATGGTGTAAATTCATGGCAAAAGCTCAATATATTTGATGGTGCATGGGTACACAGTGGATGCTCCCCCCTATAACACCCAAGGGGAGGTGCATATAAAACAAAATTTTGCAAAGGTCTCTCTAACCACAACCGTTTACGCAGTGCATAGGTTGCACACTTGCAGCATTCACCGTTCCCATTATTGTGGCTAATAGTAAAAAAATCGCGCAGGTTGCACTGTTCACGCATACTACAACTATTGGCATTATAACAGAGCTGCGGCGTTACCAAACGCCGAGCAAGCCAATCGCGAAGGTTGGCAGCAATATCAATAAGGGTGGCTGACTCTCTCCAGCCAAAATGCGGGCTGAACTGGGCAAAAAGTTCTTCAACCGTTTCCTTATTGTCCTTCCACTCCTTCATCATTTGGGCGCGAAATTCCAATGGGTTGCGCAGGGCAGATTCCCATATTGCATCGGCAAAGGTTGAACCGTTTAAGTGCACATGCAAATCACACTGAAGAAGGTCGTCGAGGCAGGAATCCAACAGTGGAGCCGGAAAACCCGGCAGTGGGCAGTGAGTAATATTGGCCTGAATAAATTGCCGAATATCTGACTCATTCATGGCTTTTTTGCTCATAACAAAAGCCATTAGATCAAGCGGCGAATGCTCGACAATCACGTCTTGCCAGCTACCAAAGCCCTCTTCTTTAGCGCAAAGAGTCTGCCCCTTGAACTCCAGATGCGCGTCCGTCAAATTCTCAAACGTATTATTCAAATACCCCAAATACGTTTTTTCATCGCCATATACACACTGTAGAGAATTTTTGAGCCTATGGTCAGGCAGCGATTCATAGCGTTGCCAAGCCTGAACATAGGTTGCGTTGCGCAAATCATCGAGAGAAATGCGCAGCCCTTCACCCGACGTATAACGCGCGAGCAAACTTTGATTCGAAAGTAGTGTATAAATTTTAAGCATATGCAGCAGGGTTTAGGTTTTCTGTGCGGATGTGGCTCTGGATGTTTTGCCCTTCTTAGGGGTGTCTGCCTCACCATCCTTACTTCTGTCAGAAGCGACAGAGTTCAAAATCTCATTAATCAAACGGCAAATTTCACTTGAAAAATCATATAAATTCTTATATTTCGGCTTCTTAGACCTAGGCATTTGCTCCTTCCATAGTTTGGCCGAAATTTCTCTATAATGTTTTTCTTCAACTCCTAAACATCGAACAAACTCATTTGAGACATTCTTAAAAACATCTTTGAAATTACATTTTTCATTTTTAGAAAGTGCTTCTAAATCTAATTTTACATACGTGTTAAACAGTACATATGGTGGACACGAAATCTCCCAGCGGCGTGGAGGTTTTTTATCATCAGTATTCGAGTATGTTCCAATAAAATCACTGAGTTTTGAAAAAGGGTTACCCTTAGCCATCTCAGTCGTTCCATATGTTGATGCATATTTATTTATTATATCGACTTCAAACGCATCTTTATCTTTCCCGATAGGTCTCTTACAAAATGTTCTGAGGGATGAATACTGCTCCAAAGCATACACTATATCACCAGATGTTTCGCAACAGAACAATAAGAAGACGAAATAATGGTAGACAGAAAAATAAGTATCTGCATATTCAGCACAACTATTTTCACTGTATTTGAAGCAAACAAAGTTAGAAATATTTGAAATTAACGCCTCATCGTCTAGTTCTTTTTCCTTAACAGCATGTTCGTTAATAGCATTTACTTTAATAAAAATTCTACTTTTGATGCCATTTTTTAATAGCTGCATTTTCACAAAATTATCACATAAATCAAAGGGTGATGACTGTTCATTGTAGTAGCTTGAAACTAAATTCCTTATCTCTCTGGATTTGTACCCTATTACCGCAACCATATCACGCAGCATTAAAATACGAACAATATATTCAAAAACATTTTTTATTTCAGCAACAAAACCACCATATACCAATTGATACAATAAAAATACATCACCATCACTTACTCGTGAAACGTCTTTTGGCATCAAAGCAGCGCAGGTTCCAAGTAATTTTTTATTAAAAAGATGCTTACCAACTTTATACATTTTAAACTTATCAAACATATTGCGAAGATCATCAATTCCATACCCCATCGACACCAACTCTTCTTGATACACATACAAAATCTGGGAAAATACATCGAAAAAATTATTATCATCAAATACAATATGCTTTTTAAGCAACTCGTCACACTCAGCCGTACTTTTTTCATTTTGAAATTTTGCTGCAAGCGATAGCATCACATCATACAATTCTCCCTTTTTTTGAAGGGCAGAGATCAGCATTACAAGACTTCTGGTGGGCAACTTGAAAAAGAACTCCCCAAGATACCTGCACACTCCGTATGGAAGCCGAAACCATATTGCAATTAATGCCTGAAAAAAGGAAACAAGTTTAATTTGTTCATCTGTTATACCTACAATTTTTTTAACTTTAATAAACAACAAGTTTTTTATTTCAATAGGTGTTTTTAAAGCTATACGCCTCTCTGGATTAAAAATTTTCTTTAAATACTGGCTAACAACAGCTTCAACTTGACAATTAAGCGTGCCTTTCCCCCTTATTTCAATAAAATTTTTATTTTGAAAAGAGTCCCAAAATTTTTGATTGGCCATTTCGTACAGCAGAGAATAATTTGCAGCCATCAACACTACTATCTGCGGTGTTGTAATATACTTACGCAGCACCTCCATTATTTCATAGCCTTTGGCAAAGTCTGTATCCACATCATCAAATCCAAGCACAAACGAGTCCTTACCTATAAACTCTAGCGACTTATAAACAAATTTATGAAATGCCCTTTCCAGCTCAAGACCGCCTGTCGCGTCATCAAGCCCCTTGAAAAGAACATATTGCGCATCAGCCCATTCGTCCTTTTCAAGTGGCTTACCGCCCACCTGATCAAGCATGCAAAGGCCACGTGCAAGCCTTTTTAAGGAATCATTCCATTCGCGGTACTTGTCATCACTATCACAAGTTGTTTGACGTTCTTTTCTTTTTTCTTCAACAACCCCTTTAATTCTTGCAATTACCAAAATGAAAAGATTATTTTTAGAAGTTATAAGTGTAGGATCAATAACACCAATAGAACAAAATTTTACTTTTTTTAAATTTTCTCGTGTGTTATCTTTAATTTTTTCGTCATCAAACTTATGATTGCATAACTTTTCAATGGCGGTCAAAAGAAAGCTTGTTTTACCAGCGCCCCGTTCTCCATCAACAAAAATGGTATCATGAAAACGAGGGTACGTACTTATACTGTTTGCATCACAAACCCCGTTACCTATATTCCCGCAAAAGCTGCCAAGCCGCCCACACGTCTCTGCTACCAGATCCAAAACGCGCCTAAAGGCTTCCGCCTGCATAAAACCAGTGGAGTCATGCATAACGCAGGCAGTGTCGCTACGCGCTATGTCGATAACGATTTTTTTTTCTTCATCATTCACAGCCGGAGTGCTATTTGTAACGTCCATGCCCTTCCCCTTGATCGAAATTTGAGTAATTATAGCGCATTCGCTTTTTGGGACAAGAGTTTTTAAATACCAGAGACAAATACAAATATAATTATTTGTTTTAATTATTTTATTTAAAAATATTACCAAATCACACTTTACTGGCTTGGGATTTTCTCATTTAACATTCTTTATTTCAGCTACTTATAAAAAAAATTAGATTTGCCTTGTTATTTACTGCTAAAAACTCTATACTTTTCAAACAATTTTTTTTGAGAGGACAACTATGAACGAAACCAACGACAAAAAACCCTTTGCGCCGCGCATAGAAGTTTTCAGTGCTTTTAAACGCCCCTTCAGCTCTGATTCCAAACAGGTTGTAAGTGCCGAAGCAGAAAAGGCCGCAGCCTGCTGCGCCTGCACTGCCTGCACCGCCTGCCGCTAGACTAGCAAGTTTTAAATGCTTGAAATAATTCGCCCCAGCGCACCCTTTTACGTACAGTTTGAAGTAACCGATGCCTGCAATCATCGTTGCTTCTTCTGCTACAACGAGGCTGCAAAGTCGCGTGGTGCTCAACTTTCTACAGATGAGGCCAAGCGGCTTTTGGATCAGATGCGCGAAGCTGGTGTTTTTTCCGTAAACTTTAACGGTGGCGAACCATTATCTAGACCAGATTTTTTTGAATTGGCCGAGCACGCAAAAACTCTTGGGTTCGACATTCACCTGAACACCAACGCCACGCTTATAGACGATGACACCGCAGACAGGCTTGCCGGGCTTTTTCCCAGTTTGTGCACGTCCGCTCTGGCCGCAACGCCAGAAAAGCATGACAAGCTTGTTGGGGGAGTGCCCGGAGCTTTCATGCGCATGCAGGCGGGCGTAAACAGGGTTTTAAAACGCGGCATGATGGTTGAGGTCAATGTATGCACCTTTAAAGGTAATTACCAAGAGCTGTTTGACATTGCCGCAGTCATGGCCAGGCCCGGAGTCCATGTTTTTTGTGTAACGCGCTACATTATGGCCTCGCCTACTGGGGCTGATCAGGTTCTTGGCGTGCCGGAAACCTTGGAAGTTCTATCGAGCCTTGAACGCATCAAACAAGAATTGCCCACATACAATGAAGTAAAGCTTCCTGGCCCTGTGCCTTACTGTGAACTGCCGCCAGAGCACCATGCTCGCTTGCAGGCATGGAATACGCCCTGTCAGGCTGGTTACGGCCTTTGCCGTATCTCACCACAAGGCGACATGACGCCTTGCCCTCTATCGGATCACAAAATCGGTAATATTCGTGAGCAAGGCTTTTCTGCATTGTGGCAATCTTCGCGATGGGATTCCTTTACCCACATAGAACATTTACCCACTGCATGCCGGAAATGTGAAGACTTACAAAGCTGCCGTGGTGGATGCATCTATTATGATGATTGCCTTGTTGCCTGCGGCCACACCCCCCAAACCCGCAAATGGATTTCTTAACGAACATGACGGCCACCCCCTTTGGGGCAGAGGTTCTGCCTGTTACCAGAGTGGAGATGGAGCTGACTGAAGCGTGCAACTTGGCTTGCCGTTTCTGCTACCATTCCCGCGCACCGCGTGACAACCACCACGCATCAGCCATATTGCATCGCCTTGCAGATGCCGGTGTGATGGAAATCATTCTTACAGGCGGTGAGCCCGCTCTTGCTCCTGATTTTTTTGATACGCTTGATTTAGCCTGTGAGCTTTTTCCTCGCGTAATGGTGCAGAGCAACGGCACGCTGTTTGCCGATCCTGCTGTTTTTGCGCGCCTTGCAGCCCACAAAATATTTTGTCTCAATTTTTCGTTGCACGGGCCCCGTAGAGAACATGAAGAAATGACAGGCGTACCTGGCTCATATGATGCCGTTTGTGCGGCCTTGCGGGCGGCGGTGCGTGCCAATATTAGAGTAGCAAGCAACCTAGTGCTGCACCGTGGCAATGCAGCGCCGCAGATTCTTGAAGAAAGCGTGGCCCTGCTCGCATCAATTGGATGCAAAGAAATGACCATGACCCGCTTTATACCCACGGGTTTGGGTACGGGGCAACCATTGGGGCTTTCCTCTGCTGAATTTTGCGAGGCTGTTAAAAATTTACGTTGTGCCTGCGATGAGCACGGCATATCCTTTTTGCTGGCCAACGGTGCACCAGCATGCCAAATGCCAGCCGAATTACGCGACCTTTGCAATCGCTGCTCGTTTGGGTTTGATAAATTTTATATCGATGTAGCAGGCAATGTTTTGGTGTGTGGCATGAGCAGGCAAATTCTTGGCAATCTGCTTGAAATGCCGCTTAATGAGGTGATTGCTCGTTCACCGCTGTATAACCGCTATATAACATTGCAGCATTTGCCCTTAAAATGCCTTAATTGCAATGATCTTGAGATGTGCGGCGGTGGGTGTCGTGCTGCGGCCCTGGCACAGACAGGGACAATAGATGGCGCGGATCACCTTTGATACTCCTGAGGATGTTATGGACAACAGTAAGCCTGATGATACAGCAATGCTGCGCATGATTCCAGCCCATGCAGAAGGAACCATGATGCGTCGTGAACAATTTGGTGCAATGCTGGCTGGTGGCAACATGGCTATTCTCAATTTTAATCATGACGCCCTTGCAATATGGGATTTGATTGACGGAAACCGATCTGTTGCCGATATTGAAACTGCCCTTGCCGAAGAATACAAGGCTGAAGACGTACATAGATTCCTTTTGGAATTCATGCGCTACTGTGCCACATCTGGCCATATCATTTTGCGGAACCCCTGATGCTCCATGATCGGACACAATGCCCTGCCATTGCAACAAGCGGAAACCCTCTGGAAACTCCATACGGGGTTGCCAGCATGGTTTGCTGATGTTGCCGTTCGGCTGGCAGGTTCTACCCGAAGAATAGTCTCACTATACTCGTTACGCCGCGCATTAGACGATAAAAACGTCTCCATTCAGGCTCTGCGCGAAGTTTTTCAAATTTTTTGCAGTGTGGGGCTCACTTTTGAAGGGCGGGCGGATTACCGGGTTGCGATTCCTGACTCTCTGCGCAAATTTTGGTCGCTTGTCATTGTTCCAAGCCTTGGAGCTGATGAAGCAAGCCTGCCTTCGTATGCGGCGCACATTGGCTGCATGTCTCGCAAAAGCATATTGTCTGACCCTGAATTGGCCCAGCTTGCTCCTGCCTCGCTGCAACGCAAAGGCTTGGAAGCCCTGCGCCATGATGTTTTGCTGTCTTTTTTCAGCTCTCCCGCAATAATCAAGAGGCGGCAACGCCGTCTTTTGCGCTCGCTGCGCATAGACATACCAGCAGAATCAGACACAACTTGGCCTGATTCCCTTGCTTTCTCTAAAATTTGGCACGCAGCAACGTTGCTGGGCGTTCACCCTATTAGCCGCAACATTGATGGGCAGCTTTGCATAAACTGGAGAGCTGCACGCCCCGTACTGCCAGAAACGGCTACAAATCCCTGTGGCATGTTGCCCTATGGGCAATGCTTGCCCCCCATTGTTTTTGCGCCCAGGGATCACGAACATGGGCGAACATGGGCGTGGGATGCATTGCACGCGGTTTATGAATGCAAGCATGCCAAAGAGCTGCTTGGCTGGTGGGCTAAGTGCACCCCCAAGTCAACCCACAGGGTTCGCAATTACTATCTGTACCGCAATACGCTTGGTGATTTATTGCCTTTGCTTATACCTGTGCGCACAGAGGCATTGTTCCAAACGCTTCTGGGCAGACTTATAAATGCGAAGGCCCTTATTTTTGAGAAAGAAGGCTTGTGCCTCACAGAGCTGGGCCTTAATGCTGGGCAAGGAGGAAAACCGCCGGCACGTTTAGTGCGCATAGCCTGGAGCAGAACCTCATCGAAAATGACAGTCAGTCTTGCTTCAGAATGGCCGACCGAGGCTTTGCGACTGCTGCGGCAATTGGGGTCAGAAGTAAACGGAGAAGTTACTATTACCCCACAAAGTCTTGCCGCTTCAAAGCTATCACCTGAAGCAAACATTGCGCTGCTTGAAAAATTTTACCACTTGCCTGCTGCTGCGCGCAGCAAATTACTGAGCTGGCAGACTCATGTTTCTGGAGGTAGGGAATGAAAGGGGTTCTGGTTTCCTTGCCATTTCAGGACCCTTCAGTACCGCCTTTTGGCATTGCATTGCTGGCTGCGGCACTTAGCGAGGCTGGGCTTGAATATCGAGTTGTAGATGCCAACCTGAATTTTCTCAGCCACATGGAAGAAGGCATTCATTTTAATCCCTCGCACTATGGATCTGCGCAAGAATATTTGACTGCATTTCGCAAATTGCAGCAGACGCTCATTCAAAAAACCCCCGAAGGCTCACCATTTTTACTGCGTCCTTTCCAACTCAATACTGAGGCATGGCCCGATCTACACAAACTAAAATCAGTGGCTGCTGATCCCCTGTGGGCACAATGGCTCAACGCAGGAATTGTTGATAGCATACTGTTAAATAACCCAGACTGGGTTGGGCTTTCCGTTTGTTTTGAGGGGCAACTTCCAGCAGCTCTGGCCTTAGGTGCTGCCTTAAAAGGCAAAACGTGTGTAATTTTTGGGGGGGGCCTTATAAACGCTTTTAGCGATGCTGTATCAGAGCAAACACCCATATGGCATGCGACAGACGCTGTTATTGTGGGGGCAGGTGAACGTTTGCTCTCAGCATTGCGCAAAACTTCAAATGGTATAAAGCCGCCTTGTAATGCCTTGATACAGCAATACGCTCAAGGTTGGATTGCCCGGTCAGCAGAAAATCTTGAACCAGCACGAAGGCCGCATTTTGACAAAATGCCACTTGAAAAATATCGCGCAGCAGGAAGAATTTTACCCTATCGCATCTTTGATCGCTGCCACTGGAGACGCTGCCAATTTTGCGCAGACGCTCGATACCATGCACACTTTGACAGGCTGGAGGGTAACCCAGAGCGTATTGCGGAAGAACTGCTTTGCATTCAGGCAAAGCACAAAGCTGATGGCTTTTATTTTTTAGATGCAGAACTACCTGCACAATTCCTGCTATCGCTGGCTGCACTGTTAAAAGGTTCTCATCTGCGCTGGGGTGGCAATGTAAGAATTGAAAAAGCACTTGCAACAGATGGTGCTGCTTCAATATTATATGATGGTGGATGCAGATTCTTACGCTTTGGACTGGAAAGCGCCTCGCCTAATGTTTTAAAAGCAATGTATAAAGGTATAACGCCTCTATTGGCTGATAGGGTATTAAAATCAGTAGCTCAATCTAAAATAGGGGTTCATGTGTATCTTATGCAGGATTTTCCTGGTGAAACACAAGAAGATGCTTTGCTTACAAAAAAATTTCTACTTGACCACGTAGATTGCATAGACAGTTTCAATATTTCTACCTTCGCTCTCTACGAAGGTGCCCCCTTACTTAAAAATATTCCTCCGGAAAATATCATAAGAGATGTTCAGCCAGATATGTGGACATATCCAAGATTTCGGCTACCAAACAAGAGCATCTTAAGCGAAGAACAAATTGAAACGCAGTTTTATTCGCTCAAAGGAGCAACTCGCTGCTTCCCCACCACTGCCGATAGCATTATGCTCAGCGAACGTTTTCTGCTGGATTTTACCGCCTAAGGGCTGGAGATTCCATGTCTGACCAAATCGTGCTCCATAACATTCGTGTTAATAACCTCGATATTCCAAAGTTGGAACTAGAACATGGTAAGTTGCATGTGTTTTGCGGGCCGAGTGGCAGCGGCAAGTCTTCGCTGGCGTTTGATGTAATTTATGCTGAGGCAGACCGCCTTGGCCAGGCCAGTGGTGTATCACGCGTTTTCAGAAAAAGTTCTAAAACTGGGCAGGTTGAGGGCATCCCCCAAGTTGTCATTGGCATAGAGCAGCAACTGACGCACCACAACATGATTGAAAGCGTTGCGTGGCATCTGGGGCTGGTAACAGCGCATAAAGCTTGGGGCATATGCCCTAAATGCGGCGGCAAAGGGTATTGCCGCAGCATAGCTTCAGAAAGACTCATCAAAAAGCCCGAAAGCTCACCCACAGGGGGCGCCTTTTCACGAGCAGTCAAAAGTGCCGCAAAGTTGGACACCGCCCGGTGGCGTGATTTGTGTAAAAATTTTCATGGTGTGGAGGCAACTGATTCATGGCTCTCACTGCCAGCTTATGTACACCAGGCACTTTTGTATGGAGATCCCGCCTTTGCTTCGACCCAATTTAAGGGGATTATCCCGGCGCTGCGTGCGGCTATGGCTGCACCACTCAAGGGAGACCTGGCTGAAGAAATGCGGTACTATATAACACACCCCTGCTGCGATTTGTGCCAGGGAACGGGTTTAGTATCTGAATGCAAAACAGACACACCAAACCCACTACAACAACCGCTCGGCAAATTGCCTTGGCCGGACGATGATGAAAAGTGGCTGAAACGGCTTGGACTAGAAAACATTCAGGCTTCAGCACCCTTGTTTAGCCAAAGTTCATCCACTGCCAGAAAATTACGCTTTTTTGCCGTATTGAAAGGGTTGCACCCCGCGGCCCTTGTTTTGTTCGACGAGCCAGCCGCCGGGCTGACCCGTGCCGAAGCAGAAAACATGGGCAACCTTTTGGTTGAATTGCGCAAGCAAGGGCACATGGTCATAGCGGTTGATCACCGCCCAGAAATCCTTGCCATGGCAGATGTCGTTACAGCGTTTGGACCAGGTTCTGGTTTTGAAGGGGGGCATATCGTCTTTCAAGGCGCTTGGGGAGACTACAAAAAAAAGTCATCTTCACAAGCAAAAACATTGCCAGAGAGCCGTGTCAGACAACAAATAAAGAAAAATTTACCCCCAAAAAGGACTTCTCTAAATAAAACATCTGTGAAAGATCATTTATTGCATGGTAAATTTAGGAATTGGTATAATTTTAGTGATTTTGAAATCAATATTCCTTTAGGAAAACTTATTTGTGTTACCGGGCCAGGGGGGTCTGGTAAGACAGCATATGTAGATGCTGTTTTTGCAACTTGCGATAAAACACCGACCGCATGGCAAGGGCGAACCACCTTGTTGGAGCGATCAGGGCAAGATCAGGTGCGCCGACCACATATGGTGGACGCTTCACCCATTGGCTTTTCAACAGCCAGCACACCAGCTACGTACACAAGCTTATGGGACAAAATACGTGATGTATTTGCTACTTTGCCAGAGGCGCGCCGTGCACATCAAAACAAATCACACTTCAGTTTTAATACACAAGAGGGCCGCTGCCCAAACTGCAAAGGGCGCGGCTACCTGTGCAGCGATGATATACACTTTGAAGAATGCCCGATGTGCGGAGCAACGCGTTTCAAAAAATCTGTTTTAACAGCTTGCTATCATGGGAAAAATATTTCACAGATCAACGCGCTCACAATCCGTCAGGCAACAGAAATTTTTAAGACCGAAACAAGCCTTTCGCACCACCTGGAATATTTTGCGCAAGTAGCCCTTGAATACTTAGTGATCGGGCAACCTTCCAACACATTGAGCGGTGGAGAAAACCTGCGGGTAAAGCTGGTAAAGTTACTTTCCGCACGATTGGGCGAAAGATCGTTATATGTTATGGACAACCCTTGCAGAGGGATAGGCGATGCAGCAATTCCACTTTTGGCCAGAGCGCTTAAATTTCTTACCCGTGACCACTCTGTCATAGTGGCAGAAAATGATCCCACATTTGCCAAATTTGCTGACTGGATTATAGAACTCGACATGCCGCGAAACAATAAACTAAATATTATATATCAAGGTTCGCCCCGTCGTTAGATATGAAGATACTTCTTTGCTTGCTGCCGCCAAACGCACCAGACCATCCTCTATTGGGTGTGGCTTCACTTGCTGGCGCTTTGCGTGATAATGGGCACACAGTTACCCTTCTAGATGCAAATATTATTTTATACAACAGATGCCCAGCTGAGCACTGGCGTTGGCAAAGTGATGGCTGGTTTTCATGGGCTACGCCTGTTGATGTATGGCTGCAAGATATTGCAAACTTGCTGATCAAGACGTTGCAAGGCAGTACCTTTGACGGGCTTGCATTGTCTTGCGGGAGTGCAGGTCGATATTTTATTGAAAAATCAGTTCTAGCAGCGCAAAGTGTCAATCCAGTCTTACCCATCATATTGGGAGGTCCAGCCTTTTTTCATCCAGATGACATTTCTTCGCTCACTCGCCCCAACACAGATATTTGCCAAGGTGAAGGTGAAATTTCAATTGTTGCATGGGCAAATTCCTTACAACACGCCCCTTACGAAGCACGTCAAAACAAAATTTTTTCTAATCGCTTTACACACCTGGACGATTTGCCAACGCCAGATTTTACGGTATTTAATCAGCAGTACGTTCGCGCTGACGTTTTACCTATGGAAACATCTCGTGGATGCGTCAATAAATGTGCTTTTTGTGATGATGCGCAAATGTGGAAAGGATACCGTAGTAAATCGCCAGTTAAAATACGGCAAGACTTGGCTTACTATGCAGAACACTGCACTCATATTACATTTACCGACTCGTTACTTAACCCATCCCAGCCTCAAGTATTAAGACTCACTCAAGAGCTAACGCCCTTCTTCCGGCAGCATAAAATCACGTGGGAAGGTATGTTCGAATGCAAGGGCATAAACGACTTCGTAGCTGAGGCACTGGCAGAGTCGGGCTGCACAGATGTTTTTTTGGGAGTAGAAAGTTTTGATGAAAAGTTTCTGCGCCTCCTTGATAAAAATATAACCTCTGCAAATGCCCAACAAGCAATCAGATCTCTTGCAAAATTTGGCATTAACGTATCAATAGGTTTTATAATTGCAGGTCATCCCATTCAAACGAAATCGCAATTTGATTATGATATGGAACAACTTCAATCATTAATGCCTCACTTGCATTCCGTTTCGGTAAATCTTTTGTGCATTCCGGCAGGCACACCACTATGGAAAAAATGCAATGATGTTGGGATAGTTTGGCCTAAGGTGAACCCTTGGCAATTATGGCATGGTGGAAGGGGATTTGAAGACGTAGCGCAACGCATTGCACGGTGCCAAAAAACGCAAGAAATGCTGCGAAAAAACGATGTAAAAACTGGCAATATCAGCTCACACAAACAACAATTACTCATGATTATGGAAAATTTCGAGTGAACTGGTTTCCCGTCCATTTGCACACACTGCCGAATGCTTTTGTGGCAGCTGATCTTTGTGGGGTAGTTATTTCTGTCGAAATCAACACCAGCAAACTTCAGTACTATTATAACCCTTCGCAACAGTGGATGCGCAGGTGGCCAGCCGCAGAATCAGACAGATTGACGTATTTCATACATAATTGGAATGGCATATGCCCACAAAAATTATCTGAAGTGCGCATTGTTTTTTCTATTGAAAATCTACCTTGCAACAGCACATTTAATCTTTTGCAGTTACGTGATTCAGGCTTATCAAGCATTCAAATTTTTCACCCTCACTCTCCCAATATTTATATTGATCCCATAACTGGGTTAAGTGGTCATGGGCATGCTCTCTTAAAGTTTATTGCAGATAATAATATTCTACTGGATCTCAGCCATTTGTCTGGCAACTTGCTTTCACATGTACTTGACCACGCACCAGGCCCTAAAATTGTTTCACATGTTGTGTGTTCAGACCTTTTGCAACCAAGCATAGTGGCCCGCGCAAATGCAATGATGCCTGATGAACTTTTGGCATGCGACGCAAAACTCTATGGGTTACCGTTCATTGATGATCTACTCAGCCCTATTGGAACGCCTGATCCTTTACACAGAAAAACAGGTGTTGCTTTGTTAGCACAACATATCAAACGCATGACAGAAATAGTCGGGATTGACAGAGTAGCATTGGGGCCAGATTTTTTTTCAGAATCAGACTATGAAAAATTGGGTGTTAATACCGTTTTGGGGCTAGATACTCCTTTGGGGCTGATTAATTTACGGCAGTGCCTGCTGCGTGAAGGGTTTTCAGACAACAACATAGATTCTGTATTTTTTGAAAATGCCGTACGAGTGATGGGAGAATTTTAGTGCGCATTGCCCTTATACATATTGCTCGGGGTATGGATGGCACACCAGCATCTCCCATCATCGACCACCTTGGGCTGCAATGCCTTGAAGGTGCGCTGTCGAAAAAACATAACGTGCAAATTTTTGATACTGCACTCCTTCGCATTGATGATATTTCTTTGCTCCAAAAAATAGTGGCATTTAGTCCAGATATAGCTGGGTTTACGCTTAACTACATCAATTGCAAAGATGTTGAGATTTTTGCAGCGTCACTTAAAAAAATTTACCCTTCTGTACGGATCATTGCAGGTGGTCTGTACGCGACTTTTCACCAGGAATATCTTTTGCATTCAGATAGCTCATTTGATGCTGTAGTACTTTGTGAAGGTGAAACGCCACTATTAAACATGGCTTCTACAGAACAATGGGATGAAATTCCAGGCGTTGCAGTTCGATGCGGCAGTGAAATAGTAAGCAGGCCGCCGCTTCGCCCAAATGATTTTTTTGACCTGCCCAATCGCAGTTTTTCACAACTTCCAGCTCTGGCAAAATTTCCCAGAGGCTGTGCCAAAGCAGCTCTTGAAGCAAGCAGAGGATGCACACACGCGTGCTCCTTTTGTAGTATTGCAGCAAGCCAAAAAATGGCGCGAGACTCATGCAGAAGAAGGCTACGACCGACTGAAGATATTGCAAAAGAGATTTCGTATATTCATGATACATTCGGAATGTATGATTTCTGGTTTATGGATGCAGATTTTTTAGGTCCCACAGCTGAACAGGAACGAATACGCCGCTTATCGCAGCAAATTCGGGACATGGGCATTCGCAATCTTACTCTAGAGATTGACGCCAGAGTAGATGGAGTGTCGTCGGCATCAATAGCCAAACTTGCCGAAGCTGGATTACAAAAGTGTTTTCTGGGTGTGGAATCGTTCGATGCAAGAACGTTGAATCGATTTGCCAAAGGGACAACACCAGCCATGAATTTACAGGCTATCAAAATCCTTGAGCAAGAAGGGGTTCGTCCTATTATTGGTGTAATAATGTTCCATCCGCAAAGCACTAAGGATCAACTATTGCGGGATCATGAAGCATTGCGCGGTATTGGGTATGAAAAGACACAAATGCTATTCAGATTAAAAAAATACCGAGGGTCACGAGAAGCGCAATCTACAGACAGTGATGGCAGGGGAATTGCTCCGTGGGCTGATTATGGCTGGGAATTTGACGATCCAGAGATCGCTGAAATATGGAACAGGTTTGATTCGCTTCGCTTGGCTGCACTGGATAAAGTATTTGTTGGTTTAACAGATGAACTGAAGCTAAAAACTATTTCAGTTGAAACGTTTATTCGTAAAGCTGACGAAATATTTCATGCTTTTGGTGAGGACGTTGAAAATATTTTTTGTTAATTGAAATATTTTCGTAGATTCATCCCCCCAACATTTGGCAAAGCTGGTATTATCAGACTAGCAGATCAAGGTTAGTGAGCAAACAAAACTGCGGCCCCCCGTGAAGTTGCCGCTCAAAAAAATCGGAGTTCACTTCTCGGGACCAGTCACCATAACCTTCTGCTCTTTACTAGGTGGGTTAAAAGAGGGTTAGTTCGGAGGCTACGCAGATGTCTTTTGATGCATCTGGATGCACTCTAACTTCGCCAATTTATTGAATTCACAATTTTAAAGGCTGTCCTTTTTGACCTTACCCCACTGCGTATACCACTTGTAAGTTAGTGGTTTCCAATGGGTTACAGGTTATATTCGTTTCGCGAAATTCTTCCGGTGTCAGCCAGCCCAGGGAACTGTGCGGTCGCCGTTGGTTGTAATCCTGCCGCCAGGCTTCAACTGTTCTGCGGGCATCGTGCAGGGACAGAAACACGTTTTGATTTAAACACTCATCCCGGAATTTTCCGTTAAAGCTTTCAATGTGCCCATTATCTGTGGGCTTCCCCGGACGAGTGAACTCAATCTGCACACCGTGCTCAAAAGCCCATGTATCCAGGGCATTACCGCTAAATTCCGGCCCATTATCAACCTTGATACGCTGTGGCAACCGAGCTTGAAGGCGTAGTCTTTCAAGCACACGCACATCGAACTCCAGGCAACGACATATCCACTTCGAGCGCGGGGCTTGAACGATCCCAAAGATCAACAATTGTCAAAATCCGGATGCGTCGCCCTCCAATAAGGGAGTCACTTACAAAATCCATCGCCCATTGTTCATCCGGGCCAGAAGGGCCAGCCTGGACAATACGAGCATGGCTTGGACGCTTCACTCGCTTGCGGGTGCGCAGTGAAAGGTTTTCTTCCTGGTAAATCCGTTCTGTCCGCTTGTGGTTCTGCACCAGTTCTTCCCGACGCAATAATTCATGCAAGCGCGGAGAACCAAAACGCCGCCTGTCATTTGCCAGCTCCAGCATCCGAGTCCGTAAAAGAATATCACGGTCCTCAGATGGTGGCCATCTGGCTGAACAGCGATTAAACTGAATCACTCGGCAAGCCCGCCGCTCTGAGTAGCCATGCGCAGACTGAATGTGATGCACGGCTTCCCTGTTGGTTGCGGGCTTCAAAAGTTTTTTGAGATCACGTCCTTTAGGACGACGATATCAAGCGCTTGTTCGCCTACAAGTCTTTTCAGCCGGGCGTTCTCTTCCTCCAACTGGCGCAACCGCTTGGCGTCAGAGATGTTCATCCCACCGAATTTGCTGCGCCATTTGTAAAAGGTCGCATCCGAGATGCCATGCTGACGGCAAAGATCGACAACGCGAACGCCAGCCTCGGCTTGCCGCAAGATCCCAATAATCTGCTCTTCGGTGAATCTGCTACGTTTCATTCTTGTGCTCCTATGTCAGGAACACTAACTTTTCAATGTCATGCTTTCTGGCGGAGGATCAATTCTACAATACTTATGCAAAAAAACAAATACGATGCTGATTCACTCGTAACCCATCAGAAAAAAGTATTTTTTACGCTCTCCTATAAAAGGGGCTAATGTTGATAAATAGATATTTCAACTGCTCAGCATCGTCGCAAGAAGCAAGCAGGAACTCTAGAAGTTCTTCTTGCCTAGCTTGCCCCAAGGTCAGGCGATATAGTGAAAGGATTTTAATTAACCTTTCGTATGACGAGATGTCCCGGCTGAAGGCGTATCTGGGCACAATGCGTTCTATTTTGATCATATCATCACGCGCAGATAGCCCCCAATAGGGAATGAGCTCTGATTCTCCTTCACAGCGTTCTCTTCGGTCCGCTTCGGTGAACATTTCGGACCAGGGGTCTTTTTTGAAGAATATTCGTCCGTATCGCTGGGCGATATTCTGTCGGATAGCTAGGCATTTATACCTGCTTATACGCCCCTCCCGTTGTTCAAGGTCGATGGGGTTGGATGGCAAATTCCAGTGAACTATCTTGCGGCAATAGTAATGAAAATCTAGCCCTTCTTGACCAATGGAAGTTGTGGCCAGAACAAAGGGCCTGAATGGCGAGTTGAACGACTTGCGAACCGCTTCCTTGCGATCACTTTCACCCCGGCCTCTGCCCTCGCTTTTGGTAAAGGATACGGCAAAGTGGCTGCGAATATTGAATCTGCGAGATTGTCCTCCTTTTATCCGATTTTCCAAGGCATTGAAGGTGTCTATGACATAAGAGGCGGTGTGGGCGTGCATTGACTCAATGATCAGTGTATGAAGAGATGTTAGTATGTCTTGTGTGCCAAACAAACCATTGAATTCAATAAGAATATGTGCGTATTCGTCAAAAACGGCCTGAAGATTGCCTTGCACACAATACGTGAGTACGTTTTTCCAGTGTGCCTCCTCAGCCTTACCAAAGTTAGCTTCGATAACGGCGGTTGCTTCGGGAGTGTTCAGGCAGTTTCTGAGTACGGCAGCGACTTGGCTTGCCATCACCCCTACATCCGTCCCGGGGCAAACGGACTGATATGTGCGATACAGGCACACCGCCGGAGAGGCGATGGCCATGTTGGTTAGAACAGCGATGAGATCAGCAGGTTGCGCACCAAGGAGCAAGGGGGCATTCTCATCATTAAACGCCTGTTTTAGAAGCCTTTGCAATTCCTCCACATGGCGCATGAATCCTTTTAGCCCGTCTTTATTCTTGCCTTCCAGATTGTCATCATCAGTTTCCGTCTGCCGGGTCAACTCGGCCCCGTTTGCGAGCCAAGCCCGCGCGTACTCCTGGCCATCCATGAGCAGGGGCGCGAGGTAGTACCACCTTGCATCTGGTCTTGCACTCGTTCCTTGGAATACAGCAAGCGGGCTTAGAAGTTTTCGGATAGCCTGCCCAACTTTTTTTTCAAGTGCTTCTAGGCCTAGACCGCTGTTCAGCGTATCGAGAGGACTGAAGCAATCGGCAAGGCTTTTAGACGGATAAAGCAAACAGAACAGAACCATACCCCTTGGGTCATTCTGTGATACCGAGAAATTCAGCTTGGCCAGCGGGTAGCGTTTCCCTTTTCCCTCGCTGGTGAAGTAGCGGGCTTCTTGTTTGGTTTTTCTGTATTTTTTGGCAATCTTGCTAATGTTCTTTCGTTCTGCTTCGTAGGAAAGCATCGTCGCTAGCATGCGTGGCACCATTTGCCAGGAGGAGAAAATCAGCATTTTGGAAAACTGTTGCTTCCCGCTGAATGCCCCAGTCAACGGGTAGTATGGGCATGATGGAGGCATCCAGAGAAGATTTTCTGCCTGCTGCTCAAATGCTTCCGCTTGAACGCAGGCCAAGCGCGCGTTGTTCGGGGGAAGCACCTTGAATTTTTCGACATCGGTCTGCTTGAGCCACAACGCGCTTTTGTTCGCCTTGGCGGTCAAGCGCGGATTGTTTTTTAGACGTTTTTGAATATGCTCTTTTACTTGGTAGCCCTGCATGAAGGAAAGCAGATACGGACACGACTTGACGTAATCAACAGGCACGCGTCGGCCACAATCAATTTCCTCCAATAGTTCTTGCATTTGCAAATAGGTTTGTATATCCGCCACTGAAGGCACAACATCACTTACAGCGGAGGTGTCGATGATATCCGAACCCGTATGCGCTGAAATTCGTTCCGTGCGGCACATGGTCTCGAACATGGCGTTTTCCGCGTTTTTTTTCACCTCGACAATGGTTCTGTCCCCCTTGGAAAAAGAGCGTAAGGCAAGGGAGTAGTTGCTCCATATATTGTTGAACGTAGCCTTTTTTCCTGCGTCACCCTGAAGAAAATCCATCACTTCCAAAAATTCTTTGTAGTGCTCATCCTCCTGCTTGTTTTCCTCAATTTCCTCTAAGGTGGAGTACAATTTGTAAGGAGTGGCCGATAAAAGCAGTATTCGCGCACCATTAGTGGAAAAAAACTTGTTCGCCAGCATGCCTGCTTCCGTTTCTATGTCTGGATGGAGCAGGTGTTTAAAGCGCTGAAATTCATCCATAATAACAAAATCTGGCTCCAGACGGTCCAGGCTGATCCGGGCGAACATGACACGCAGCTTGCCGATAAGGCTTCTTCCTTCCGCTGCGTTGGCACGTTTTTGCGCGATCAATTCGCAATGGGTGACCAAATGGGCCAGGAGAGATGATGCGTCGCTAGGGTTTCCTATGCGTGCGGCTATTTGCTTGTGCATGTATCTGAGATAGTTACCTTTGGATGCGGTATTGCAGCTTTTGACCAGTTCCCTGTACTCTTGGGCGCAGCGAGCCCAGCTTACAGCGGCCCAGTCGGTTAACAGCTCTTCCAGTGCTGGCAGGTGGCCTTGCAGCTCGGACAGCTGCCTGAGAATGCTGAATATCAGTGCTCGCTCATGCACTGTTCCTGTTCCAGAGGTAATATTGAACGAGGTGTCTGGCGTAAGCGGAATCAGCTGGATGTACTGTTTTTTTTCCAGGGCTTCCTGTTCCTGCTGGAAGATGGCCAGATGCTGCATTGACAGGCGGGCTGCATGCGTCGGTGTGGCGGCTTTACTATCAAGGCTCTTGTTTATGTGTAGTTTGTTAAGATTTTGTCCGGCAATTGCAGCATTTGAGCAAATATAGACTACCTTGAAGAGAGTATCACCTTCCTCATGCTGCAGCCTGCCCACTTTCGCGATCATGCCCTTGGCGATCAGCGTTTTTCCTAATCCTACTTCATCGGACACCAGTACTCTTTTTTGACCTTTTCTATACAACGAGTCTATGTGCTCTACCGTAGCGAGTTGAAAATCTTTCAGCCCACGCAGTATGGTATCTTCAACCTGTTCAAGAGGGTATGGAACATTAGCCATTGATTTTCACCGCTCGCTTGAAAGAGTCGTACAGTTCGGCAAAACCTGGTGGAATGACGTCTTTGCTCTGGATCAGGGTGAGGACGCTTCCGATTTCCTTTAGTTTATCTGGCGTTCTGGCGGCTGTTTGCAATATTTCTTCATACAGACCGGGCGGCAAGCTGTTTCCGTGGGAATTTATGCCGGGGTGCTTGAGGTTCTCGTTCTCCACTGCGGTGGAGAGATAATCATCACTGAGTAGGAAAGAAATATACTGGTAGAAGCATCCGGTATTTTTAACGATGGATGCGAAAACAGTCATGTCCCGTTCCTTTGGAATGCCAATGGTGGGAATTTTTATCGTTCGACTGATCCGAATCTCTTCGTTTGCCGCCGTTACCCGGTAGAACTCGGACAATTGCAGCAGAGCGAGCCCTTTGAACTGGCATTGCTCGCTGACCTCGACGGTCTGTTCGGTCAGTAACGGGCTGAGGGTCAACCCCTCGCAACTCTCCAAGTTCTTAAACGAGAGCGTAATGGTGTATGTGCCATTTTCTTCACGTACGGAGGCCTGGGGCGTTGCATGGCAAAGTGCCTTGATCATTTTTTCCAATGCGTCAGTTTTATTGGCGTCCTGCTCCTGCGGCGGAGGTAGTGGGGTGAGCTCAAAAGGGTTCTGCGGCCCGTCTGGATCCGCTCCGAACAAGGCAGTCATCAGTTTTTCCAGATTAAGCCATCTGCTTGTACTTCTCAGGCAGAGCATGCACTCCACGTTGCCTTTCAGACCGCTGCTTGAGGAGTTCATTGAGCCTAAGTACAGCTCGCAGTTAGGGTACTTGTGCCATAGGTAAAGCTTGGCATGGATATCCTGCTGTCGCGTTTCTGTTGGTTCCTCAGACAGGCTAGCTTCACCGTTCACAATGTCATTTTTCATTGTATAGATGTCGAACTTATCGCAATGCTCATTGAGGAGCTTTGCAAGTGCCTCCTTTCTAGTCACAAGTACGCGTTTGGGGTCATCAATCCGCATAGGCCTTGTGTTGAACTCTTTGATGACGTCTGCGCTCAAAAAAGGGCTCATCACCAGAAGGTTATGGAACGAATGACTGAACAGCTTGGTTTCCTTCATGGTGTAGATGCCGCCTTTGCGATTGGGCACACCGACGGGTATAAATTCGAAGTCCTGAAATTTGTCGACGGATTGCGCGGAAAACACAACCCGAGGCAGAGCATTTATAAGCGAACGTAGCAGTACACCTTTTTTCTTTCCAGAGGGGCCCTGGGGCAGCTTGCTCTGTAGGAAACCCAAGAAATCAATTATCGGCTGATTCTGGGGGACCATGTCCTCACCCGGTTCGCCATCAAGAGCCACAGCAATATCCCAGCTTCGGTCAAAGGTCAGATTGCGGCTCAATATCACAAGCCGCCAACGCTCGCCCCCTTGTGCGTTGCCATAGCGTGCCAGCCAGAATTTAGGATGAAAAGAAGGAAAAATAGGATGACTTTTTCTTTTTTCCAGCAGCACCTGATAAACGATAGTTTCCAGCAGAATATATAGTGATGATGCGTCGGAGGGAGCCTGTATCTGGCCCGCCTGGCAGAACACTGCGACTTTGTCCCCAGCCCGGCGCAGGGCTTGCAGAAGGCAGACTGGATTTTTGAGGAGTTGGCTGTCAGGCTCTTCTGCCAGTTCCAAGGCAATGCAGACACCAATTAACGCGCTGAAGTCGAGCGAATAAGTGGTGCCGACAGCGGCCACAAGTTCGTAACCATATGGCGGAGAGAGAAGGCGGCCGTAATCGAGTCTGTCTGAGGTGGGGTTCAACATATCAGCCGTCCAAACCTTGAAAAATATCCCGCAACATGCGTTTGGCAACGCTGAAACGATACTCCAGTCTACGCCCGCCTATCCATTTTCCCGCATTCCCGGCATCGCCGTTAACGAGCTTGGCGCGTTGCTTGCCTTTCAGGCCGATTTCGCGCTGTTTGATCCGGGCGTCAAGGGCGGCTGTATTTTTATTCCTCATATCGTCTTGCACTCCAACCAGAAAGTTCAACAACTTCTTGTTGACCCCACCGAGGCGCTCTAGCCCTGCAGGAACGTCCAGCGCGAGAACTTCGTCCATATTTTCGGTAAATGTCTTCCAGGCCTCTTCGGCTTCCTGGTTCAGGCCACCCGGCAATATTGCGTTATAGCGAATTCGAGCCCCGTAGATGAGCGAAGAGAAGGCGTTCGCGAGAAGAAACATTTCTCGCAGATGCGGCGGGAAGGTTGCGGTCATGGCCATAGGGATAGCGTTGAAATCGTCAATCTCGAGAATTTCTCGGTTGCCGGTACGTAGTATGTGGGCCAGAAGACAATCTTTCTGGGTTGTTTCAATGCGCTCTTTCAGGTGGAGTGCTTCTTCATAAGAAAGAGTCATGCAGACATGCTCCAGCCAGTCTTGCGGATAGGGAGGCAGAATCCAGGATATGTTTCTGAGGGGTTTTCCGGCGTCCGAATCGTCGGCGGCGTTTTCCGCTGCCTCTCTGGGGCTGTAGCCGGATCTCTTGAGTTCCGACTGCTGCTTCGTTTCGCGGCAGGTCAGCCGTGCGTATTCAGAAAGAGACAGAGGTCCGGGGCTTTTGAGAAGACAGTATTTGCGGATCCCAGCCCAATAGATGGTGGCCGGAGTACGCTTCACCCATTCGCCCGCTGCTATTGTTCGCTCGCCGATGGTGCCCTCTGCTTTCTGTGCAGCTAGGTGTTGCCCACACTGATGCTCCAGGCTATCCAGTGCTGAAAGAAACTTTTGAGCGTCCGTATGCTCTTGCCGCGTTATGAAATCAAGTGCGTAAGGCACAAGAAAAAAATATTTTGCCCGGGTCTGAATGGTCGAGGTCCCCGGGAAAAATACATCGGCAAAGCCGTCCCTGACTGGTCCGATGCCGAGCTCATCCAGGACGCCTTCTTCCGTTAGCAGGGCGATAACGCTGAGCGCTTTTTTTCGATCTTCCCTTGAAAAATCTATCCAACCAAGCTGCATGACTATTCCAGGATTAAATTGTTACTTAAATCATATATTAGTGGTACATTAGAAACAATCGAAGAGCGGTCTGTTTATACGCAATTATGGATAAAATTTAAAGACCTAGCTAAGCGAAAATTTATAACTTGTGCGCCAAACGCCCTGCTTATGCCCGAGTTAGGCTGGAAAAATCGGAGGCCAAGTTCAGGGTTGAACCCCTCGGCGCACATTTCGCGCTTGTAATCCAGCCCCCCCGCTAGGCATTGGCAGACCTTTGAGTTTTTTGACGTTGGTGTGCAACCAAAAGGTGCCGGAATCGCCGAGGTTGATATTGATTATCAGTAGGAGCACTCTGGTAAATCATAAACGCGAATACAGAATTGTGAGGCGGAACAGTCAGTTGCTGGTGCAGCTTGTTGACCTTCCCGCTGCGTGTATCAAAAGTTAGTGAGTTGCAGATAAATTCTTTTCTCGGAATTCTTCTAGTGTCAGCCAGCCCAATAAAAAGTAGAACAAATTAAAAGGCCCTTATGGCTCGTTTCCGAAAGGGTCTGAATTATCTAGTCCCGGGGGCAAAATTTGAACTTACGATCTACGGTTTATGGCCCCATGATAGTTGTGGGAGGGGGTTAAAGGGGGGTTAGTTCGGGGTGTATGCGGATGTCTTTTGACGTTTCTGGATGTACTCTAACATTGCTAATTTATTGAATTCACAACTTTAGAGGCTGTCCTTTCACGCCGTCGACAGGGGTTCAAATCCCCTTGGGGACGCCAATTAAGAAAGCAAGCTCTTACGAGAAATCGTAGGAGCTTTTTTCGTTTTTGAATATTGTTTGTTTTTGGGGCGCGGGGGCGGCTGTGCATCAGTTGAAGCAACACAACAATAGTAATAGTATGCTATATAAAAAGAAGGTACTAAATTTTTAAAGAAAATCTTCGAATTGTGACCAAAAGGGCCATTATGTCAAACTTGCCGGATAGCTGCGTGGCTCATGTCTATTGCCCCGAGAATGGGGCACCTTTCCGCGTACAGCCCCTTTCTGAACATTTGCACAACGTCGCTGACCTGGCATCATCAGCGGCAGCCAAGGTCGGCTTGCCCCTGACAGGCCATCTGGTTGGCCTGCTGCATGATTTTGGCAAGTATTCAAAAGAATTCCAGAATTATATCCTTTCCGCTGCTGGCTGCATTACTCCTGGTGAACCGGGATACACCGATCCCATAGCTTGCAAAGGGAAGATCAATCATGCTTTTGCTGGAGGGCAGCACCTATGGGAGCGCCTGCAAGGCAATGATTTGAAAAAAGCGATTGCCCGGATGCTTGCATTGTGCATTCTGTCCCACCATTCAGGGCTAAAAGATTGCATATCCCAGGACGGCAAGGATGCATTTACACAGAATTACATGGCCCGTCCGGAGGAAAAAACACACCGTAAGCAGTGCGTTGAGCGCTGCGATCAAGCATTCCTTGAAGAAATAGAAAATGAAATCTCGAATGCACTTTTATTGGAAGTGCGAGCAGTTATGATGAAGCTGCGTGATCGAGTCATGAACAAGCAGCCAGCGAGTGCGGATATCAATGACCAACGAGACTGCGCAAATAGTCGTGATTTTCAGCTTGGATTGCTGGCGCGTTTTTTATTCAGCTGCCTGATTGATGCGGATCGTACTGACAGTGCAGATTTTGAAGATCAAAAAGGGGCGGAAATTCGGCGCAGCGGGGTCAGGCGTCCTTGGAGTGCCCTGGTGCAGCGTTTTGAAGCAGCCTTGGCCCAAAAGACCCCGCAACACGCCATCGACCACATCCGGGGTGATATTTCTGCCCATTGCGCCCAGCGTGCCCAGGATGCGCCGGGTATGTTTACTCTCACTGTACCCACTGGCGGGGGCAAGACGCTGGCCAGCCTTCGTTTTGCCCTGCTGCATGCGCAAAAGCACCAGATGGATAGAGTCATCTATGTTATTCCTTATACATCCATTATTGACCAAAACGCCGATGTAGCCCGAAAAATTTTTGAGCAGGGTGAGGCCCCTGGATCCATAGTGCTTGAGCATCATTCCAGTTTTATGCCCGATGAAGATTCTAACGCTGAAGAAGTCGCCAGCCGGTGGGAAAAACTGTCTGAAAACTGGGATGCCCCCGTGGTCTTCACCACTATGGTGCAGTTTCTTGAGAGCCTGTTTGGCGCAGGCACAAGCTCCGCCCGCCGCATGCATAATCTTGCACGTAGCGTGATAGTGTTTGATGAAGTGCAGACTGTCCCTGTGCGCTGCTTGCGTATGTTTTGCAACGCTGTGGATTTTTTGACCGGGCAATGTGGTTCTACCGCAATGCTTTGCACTGCCACGCAGCCGAGGCTGGGCAATCTGCCGCATCCGCTGCGTGGCAGCCTTGATATACAACCCGGCATGGAAATCGTGCCAAATGTGCCAGATCTGTTCACGCGCCTCAAGCGCACGACATTTTTTGACCACTGTCATACCTCCATGAGTGCAGAAGATATGGCCGCACTGGCGCAAGAAGAGCAACAATCCCACGGTTCATGCCTGGTGGTTTGCAATACCAAGCGAATGGCAGAAAAGATTTATGCGCTTTGCGCCAAACAGGAAGGTATAAACTTCTACTACCTTAGCACCAACCTCTGCCCGGCGCACCGCATGGAAAAGCTTGAAGCCATGCGAGCCGATTTGAAAAACGGGCGTCCTGTGCTTTGCGTAAGCACGCAACTCATTGAGTGTGGCGTGGATATCAGTTTTCGATCTGTTATTCGCATGGCCGCTGGTCTGGATTCCATCCTTCAGGCGGCAGGGCGCTGCAACCGACATGGGGAAAATGAGCCGGGCAGGGTGCATGTGGTACTGGTGAAGGCAGATGCAGAAAATCTGGACTGGCTGAAAGACATTAAAGATGGTCGGGATATCTTTCTTGATACAGTGCGCCTAAAGTATGCACAAGAACTTCTGGAATCTGGCTACGATTTCACCATGCCGCAGCTGGTTGCAACATATTTTGACCATTATTTTCATCGTAAGGGCGCCGTGCTTTCTTATGCGGCAGGCGATTGCAATTCCTTGCTTGATATGCTGGGCAGTAATCGAGGTGCTGGCAATAACAATCTATTCCCCATACTGGGGCAATCATTCAGCGCCGCAGCAAAAATTTTCAAGTCCATTGACTCAACATCAAAAAGTATTTTGGTGCCTTATAAAGATGGAGAGGGCATCATTGCCGCACTTTGTTCATCAGATTTGCTGTATAAAAAATATGAGCTTTTACGTAAGGCTCAGCGTTTTTCCGTAAACATTTTTCCACATACAGAACGCGAGCTTATACAGAAAAATGCCTTGTATCCCATTCAGGATAGTGGCATGTTTGCTCTGAAACCCAATTTTTACTGTAATGAACAGGGCGTTAGCGCGCAATCAGGGCAAAAACTGCGTCTTTGTAATTACTGATAGGAGGATTGAGTGAATAACGACATATCCTTTATTGTTTATGGGCGTTATGCCTTGTTTTCTGATCCTGTAACTCGAGTCGGCGGCGAAAAATGTTCTTACCACATTCCCACCTACGAGGCTCTCAAGGGAATAGTTAAATCTATATATTGGAAGCCAACGCTGATTTGGGTGATTGACAAGGTACGCATTCTGCATCCCTTTCGCACGCAAACCAAGGGCGTAAAACCAATCAGGCCCACCACAGGCGGCAATGATCTTTCCATCTATACCTATCTGGCTGATGTTGCCTATCAGGTAACGGCCCGTTTTGTATGGAACGAGCACAGGCCGGAACTGAAGCAAGACCAGATTGAAGGCAAGCACTACGAAATAGCCAAGCGTATGCTGGCGCGCGGTGGCCGACAGGATATCTTTTTGGGTACGCGCGACTGTCAGGGGTATGTGGAACCTTGCAGATTTGGTGAAGGCCCCGGTGCGTATGATGACCTGGAAGAGCTGGCCTTTGGCCTCATGTTTCACGGGTTTGATTATCCTGATGAAACCGGAAACTCCAGTTTTGGCGCACGGTTCTGGAAGCCTGTAATGCGCAAGGGGATAATTGAATTCCCCTCGCCGGATGACGCCTCGCTGCTGCGCAAAGAAATCCGCCCCATGAAGCCCAAGGCGTTCCATCCCGGCAAAAACTACGCTGGTTGTGATGAAGAAGCGCTATCCCTCCTTTTGCAGGAGCCCGAAACCGTGGCATACCCCGATGCCCGCAGCCTGCTTTCTGACGGCGGCCCGCAAGGGGGTGCGTTGTGAGCTGGATGCAAAAGCTTTTTGAAACGTATGAAGCCTGCTCCCAAAATCCCGCCTTTGTGGACCCCCCACAGGCGGAGAATGGCGGCAAAGAAGCCCCGGCGCTTATGCCCGTGAGCCATACCAGCCAACAGGCGCATATTCATGTTGTCATTGACGGGGCTGGTAATTTTGTGAGGGCAGAGCTGCTGCCGTTGAAAATGCAGTTTATTATCCCGGCAACCGAGGATTCCGCAGGTCGTACCAGCGGTGATTCCCCGCATCCTCTGGATGATAAAATTCATTATTGCGCCCAAGACTACTCTGGCGGCAAAAAGAATCTTTATAGCTTGTATGCTGCGCAATTGCAGGCATGGTGCGATTCTTCCCACAGTCATCCAAAGGCCAGGGCCGTATACGCCTATGTTTCGCAAGGGCATCTTGTGGATGACCTGTTGAAATGTGGAATTTTGCGCGGCGAATCAGCCAGCTCCTTGCAAACGGAACCAACCGAGGCAGACAAAGAGAGCGGCGCAGACAGCATCTTTAACAGGTTGCAGCCCAAAAAAATTGGCAACGCCACGGTGCGCGACCAGGGGGACGCCCTGGTGGTATGGAGCGTGGTAAACCTGCCTGATGACATGGAACCGCGCACATGGAAGGACACCAGCCTGCAACAGGCATGGATGGCCTACGATGCAGCCATGATGGAGCAAAAAGGCCTTTGCATGGTGCAAGGGGTGGAATGCGCTGTTGCCGCAAAGCATCCGCGCAATATCCGCCGCCCAGGTGATGGTGCAAAGCTTATTTCCTCCAATGATTCAGCAAATTTTACCTACCGTGGGCGCTTTCTGGAGCCGGAGCAGGCCTGCACCGTCGGCTATGAGGTGAGTCACAAGGCGCATAATGCGTTGCGCTGGCTCATAGCGCGGCAAGGCTATCGCAACGGGGATCAGGCTGTTGTGGCCTGGGCTGTGAGCGGCGCGCCTGTGCCTAATCCTTGTGAAGATTTGTTTGATCTGAGTGCCGGCGACTTCTTGCTTGATGACGCGCCAGAGGTGCAGGCAGAGAAGGACGCCGCCCAGCCTCCTTTTGTTCCTCCCGTAAATATGGGGCTGGCCTTTGCAAAAAGGCTGAACAAAGCCCTCGTGGGATACAAGGCTGATCTCAAGGAAACTGACGGCATCGCCATCATGGCTATGGATGCGGCCAGCCCTGGGCGGCTTTCTGTTACGTTCTATCGCGAGCAGATGCTTAAGGACTACCTGCACAATCTGGAAAGATGGCAGGAAGAATGCGCATGGGTCCTGCCCGTGCGCATAGACGAAGCGCGTGAGGGCCAGAGCAAACCCAAAACGCGCACTGTTTACGCGCCCTTTGCCCCTACGCCAGAAACCATTGCCCGCGTTGCATACGGCAGGCGTATTGACGACAAGCTGCTCAAGGCAACTGTAGAGCGGTTGTTGCCATGCGTTGTTGATAGGGCAACCTTGCCGCGCGATATTGTTGAGAGCTGCGTGCGCCGTGCCTGCAATCGCGCTGCGCATGAGGCATGGGAGTGGGCTGAAGTGCTGGGCGTTGCCTGCGCCATGTACAGGGGCTATTTCGCCAGACACATAAAAGAAGGGGAATACAGCATGGCACTTGATGAAACGCGTAACTCCCGTGACTACCTCTTTGGGCGGCTTCTGGCGGTTGCGGAATATATTGAACGTTCCGCTTTGAATTGCGCGGGAGAAAAACGTCCCACCAATGCCGAGCGGTTGATGCAGCGCTTTGCCGACCATCCTTTTGCCACATGGAAACAGCTTGAGCTTCAGTTGCAGCCGTATATACAGCGGCTGAAGAGCAGTTCCCATGCCGGGCTGCTTAAACGGCCCCAAAAGGCCTGGAAAGAAATTTACGATAAATTTGACCCCGAAGAATTCACTTCTTCAAACAAGCTCAGTGGCGAATTTCTGCTGGGCTACCATTGTCAGATGTCAGCCTTGTACGCCACGGCTGATAAAGAAAGCACCACTGAAGCCAATGACCAGCAAGGAGCGTAACATGAGTCTGCAACACAAGATCGACTTCGCCGTTATTCTCACCGTAGATCACGCCAACCCTAACGGCGATCCGCTCAACGGCAACCGCCCCCGTACCGATTATGATGGCTATGGGGAAATCAGCGATGTTTGCCTTAAGCGCAAGATCCGTGATCGGCTCATGGAGCAGAAGGGGACGCAAGTTTTTGTGCAGTCAGACGACCGCAAGCTGGACAACATGGCCTCGCTCAAGGAAAGAGCCGAATCTGCGGAGCACGGCCTTGGCAAGGATGCTTTTAATCCCAAAAAATGCAGCAAGGAAGAAACCGCCCGAAAGGCTTGCGCCAAGTGGTTTGACGTGCGCGCTTTTGGGCAGCTTTTTGCTTTTGGCAAAGATGGCGATGCGGCGGGGGTTTCCATTGCAGTGCGCGGCCCGGTGAGCATTCACTCGGCCTTCAGCGTGGAGCCTGTCAGCGTTGCAAGTATTCAGATCACCAAAAGCGTCAGCGGCGAGGGCGATGGCAGCAAGCGCGGTTCGGACACCATGGGCATGAAGCACCGCGTGGATAAAGGCGTATATGTTTTTTACGGCAGCATGAATCCTCAGCTTGCCGAACGCACCGGCTTTAGCGATGAAGACGCTGCCGTGCTCAAGGCCATCTTGCCCAGGCTGTTTGAAAATGACGCTTCGTCTGCCCGTCCGGAGGGCAGCATGGCAGTCAATCAGGTGTTTTGGTGGCAACACAACTGCGCTTCAGGGCAGTATTCATCCGCAAAAGTGCATAAAAGCCTTACGGTTAATCCTGATGGCAGCTATACGCTCGACAGCGAAGCTACTCCGGGGTTGAAGGCTGAAACCATTCCAGGCTTCTAATGCACCCCCCAGCCGATTCCATCCCCATATCGGCTTTGCAGCATTATCTGTTCTGCCCCCGGCAGTGTGCGCTCATCCATCTGGAACAGCTCTGGACGGAAAACGTGTACACTGCCGAGGGCCGTCAGCTGCACGAAAAAGCCCACAGCAACGCATCTGAAAGTCGCGGCGACTGCAAAACTGTTTCAGGG
>Ga0074193_1001104_pt1 | contig 36570 bp, 35 predicted proteins | sample EPASupsiteHSE605_FD_64523 | JGI IMG/M metagenome (GOLD analysis project Ga0074193, IMG submission 64523) | Bioremediated contaminated groundwater from EPA Superfund site, New Mexico - Sample HSE6-05 | ecosystem: Environmental > Aquatic > Deep subsurface > Groundwater > Contaminated ... | reverse complement strand
GTTGCACCACATGAAACCAGTCCACGGTGTGCGAGCTGTTGGCAAAATGGGTTTTCACCCCCGAGATGAAGGCCCCGGACATGTCGGAGACAACCTCGACCACCTGCTCGGCCTTGCCTTTGTGGGCAATCAGATGCTCCTTGAAGGCCTTCAGGGTCTGCTTACCCTTGCCGGGAACAGCAAAGACCACCGGTTTTGTGGTCTGGTCAAGGTCAATGAACACGGTGACATAGCGTTGTCCCTTGCGCGATTTGGTTTCATCGAGACTGAAGGCTTTGAGCTTGCTGAGGTCAATGGCGTTCATGGCGGTCTTGACGTAATGCTCCACGATCCGCCACAGCCGCTTGTCGGTCATCTCAAGGATTGTGGCCGTGGTCAGGACGGGCATTTCCCGCACCAGAATCATGGCCGCCTGCTCAAACAGCAGGGTGAACTTGCTTCCTTTTCGCGCCCATGGAACCTCGATTTGTTTCACTCCGTGCTCCAGGCAACGGACCCGTGGCACGGCAGCCGTGATGAAGCAATGGTGCTGGAAGAAATTCAGATGCCGCCAAGTCATTTCTTTGAAATCATGGGCATGGCAGAGCGCTCCGCAGATTGGGCAAGGGTAGCACGTTCCCCGCTGAGCCTGAATGGTGAGGCGTAGCTCATGGGGACTCTTGTCCGTGTCGAGCAGTTGCCCCGTGATTTCCCATGGAGCCTGCAGTCCGAGCCCTAACGTTATGATATCTTTGCTATTCGTGGTTTCCCTCGTCATTTGGTGTGGATTTGATCGTTTTGGCTCCTCGACATTTCGAGTGGAATTTGCCAGGAAATGGCTGGCCGCATGGGCAGAGATTATGATACCGCTCAAGGCACAATATCTCAGCGGCGCTATCTATCTCTCTGTTCTTGCAATGCGCAGAGGGCTGCCTCCTGGGGAATTGGTCTTTTCGCTATATCTGCAGCCATCTTGAACCAACGAACTGTTTTGTTGTTATTTTTGTCGTTTTGTGTGGGTTTGATCCCTCGAAAAATCAAATCCACACAAAACGACGAGGAGCCAAACATTGTCGCTTGGAGCAAAAAAAAATCCCTGGTCAGCCGAAGCCAATCAGGGAGATGTTTTTTTATCGGTCGAGGAATGGGGTGAAGCGGGCTTTCGAGACAGAAAGACTATTCGCAATCCTTCAAAAACCTGAAGTAGTCTTCTCTGCTGAGCCCTGCCGTCCTGAGGTTGTTTTTGATAATCAACGCCGCGATGTCTTTGCTATGGGCAGGAATAACGAGAGGCCTTATACAGCCTTCCTTGGTGTATATCCTGTGGCTTCCGCTTTGCCGGGAGAAGTGAAAGCCGGCGGCGAGTAGGATGCACTCAAGGACTCGCCAGGGGATAGGGTTTATGCTCGGCATTCTCGATTCTGTTGCGCGGCGATAAAAGGTAGGACAACGTCGATGTGCTCGCCGCCATCCTCTTGGTCAACTTGGCCTTTCTCGAGCAGAGCAAAACCGCACTCTTTCAGCACTTCGTCAAGCGTTCCCATTTCGAAGCAGGTCAATAGGAACAAGTTGACGGCCTCTTCAATATTTTTCCGAGCATCATCAAAGGTGCATCCCTGAGAATAAACACCTATCTTATCGCAAGACGCAACGACAACGCCGTCTTCTTCTGTGAAATTAACCGGAAAACTGGCCCGGATTGTTAGGGTAGCCATGGCGCACCTCCTTTCGTTCCACAATTATAAACCACACCCTGCCCACTTCCCACATAAAAAGACCCCAAGCCGATGAGGGCCAGGGGCAGGTGGGCGTTAAGCAAGACAAGTATCGAGTTCTTCAAGCGCGAAACGAAAAAGCATAACACCCAGTATCAAAAATTGATCCGGCGGCTATTAGACGAGTACACCACACCGCCCTCGCTTCATACAAAAAAAGCCACTAACGGTGATCTGATCAGGGGGGTAGGGGGCAATCTTGGAAACAATCTGGAAACAAAAAAGGGCAGAAGCGTCTAGCGCAACTGCCCGTTTTTGTTTGATATTACTGGCGGAGAAGGAGAGATTCGAACTCTCGGTACTCGCGTACACACGCGTTCCAGGCGTGCACCTTAAACCACTCGGTCACCTCTCCGTGATCTGGCTTATTCACGGCGTTGACGTTCGCAATGCGACCAACGTGGAGCCCTTTCTAGCCTGAGTCCCGTTTTTTTACAACAGAAAATTAGCGGCGGTTCCGAAAAAAATCTCGGAGAAGACGACTGCATTCTTCGGCACAAACACCTCCAGTCACTGTAAAGCCGTGGTTGAGCAAGCCATCGCTACCGATCTGGTATTTAGATGCAACGCCTCCGCCTTTTGGGTCAACGGCTCCAAAAACCAGGCGGGCGATCCGGGCATGCACCATCAGCGCCGCGCACATGGGGCAGGGCTCCAGGGTCACATAAACGGTCACTCCAGGCAGACGATAATTGCCGACAACTTGAGCCGCCCGGCGTAAGGCCGCCATCTCGGCGTGGCCGGAAGGGTCGGACGCGTCAATGCAGTTGTTTCCAGCCTCGGCAAGAATATTCCCCGCTTCGTCCACAACCACCGCGCCCACCGGCACCTCGCCCATGGCGGCGGCCAAGCGTGCCTGCGTCAGCGCCCGTGCCATCATTTGGCGATCGACTGCCGATTGCGCATACTCCGTTGGTTCTTGCATCATGGCTTCTCGCAAAAAAGGCGGTCAAACTTCCGGTTGCATTTCCGGCCGCTCGGTTTATAATTACAAAAAAGAGATTGAAAACACAAAATCGAAACCAGAGTGCATGGTCATGGAAGACAAAAAAGCTGCAGTCCTCGCGTACAGATGCTCCCCGGAAAACAGGCTCAGCATTGAAACAGCCTTGGCGGCGAATTTCGATCTCACCTTTCAAAACGATCCTAAATCGTTTCAAAGTGAGGTCAGTAAAAAGCCCTTTGACGTCATTTTTATGAATTTCCAGCCGGAAAACGGTAAAAAGATGCACTTGCTGGAAAAAATTCAGGAACACACCCCATTCACCCCGGTGATCATCACCTGCGAATCTGAAGATTCAATCCACATCGACAAGGCGATGGAGCCTATTATCTACGACGTGCTCAGTCACCCGCTTTCGCCGGCCCGGGTCAAGCGAACCGTGCGCCAAGCCCTGCACAAACGCCAACAGGAAAATGAACTGTCCTACCTGCGTCGCACCCAGGACATTGTCTACAGTTTTGACCGGATTATTGCCGAGAGCGAAAGTTTCAGGGCCATCATCAAAAGCCTGCGAAAATTCGCTTCAACCGACGCCACCATCCTCATCACCGGCGCAACCGGCACGGGCAAGAGCTTTCTCTCCGGCACGGTCCATTACAATTCGCCCCGCCGCGACCTGCCCTTTGTCAAGATCAACTGTGCCAACATCCCGGAAACGCTGCTTGAATCGGAGCTTTTTGGCCATGAGAAGGGATCGTTTACCGGCGCCGACAGACAACGCATCGGCCGTTTTGAGCAGGCCAACGGCGGCACTGTATTCCTCGACGAAATCGGAGAGATTCCGATGGAGATTCAATCCAAACTGTTGCGGGTGCTGGAGGACAAATCCTTTGAGCGGGTCGGCGGCAACAAGACCATCAAGGTTGACGTGCGGCTGATTGCCGCCACTAACAAGAATCTGCCCGAGCTGATCGCCGCCGGCAAATTCCGTGAGGATCTTTTTTATCGGATCAGCGTGCTGCCGGTCCATTTGCCCTCGCTCAAGGACCGGCCCCGTTGCCTGGCGCCGCTAGCCATGAAGCTGCTGGAAAAATCAGTTGCTTCGGTGAACAAAAAAAACATCGTCGACTTCACCCCCGAGGTCATGGCTCTCATTCAGGGGTATGATTGGCCGGGCAACATCCGTCAGCTCGGCAACACCATCGAACGCGCGGTGATCCTTGAAGAAGAGGACCGGATCGGACTCTCCTCCATGCACATTCCGGAGATGGGCCGCACCACGGCTCCGGCGCTCATCCAACACACCGAATCGCTTGAGGTCCATGAGCGCGAGTTGATCCTCAAGGCCCTGGCCGAAAACCTCTGGGTGCAGAAAGACGCCGCCCGTTGTCTGGGGGTCAGCCCCCGTTCCCTGAACTATAAAATCAAGAAATTCGGCATAACCCACCAGAATTGGCGCAAGCACAAGAAGGAGTGAGCGCCTCGCTTCAATGCAGGTGGCCGCCGGTGCTCGACATGGTGAGGTTGCCGTTTTTCACTCCGCGCAGGGCAATCAAATTTTCTGCCAGTTCCCTCACCTGCGAGGCTCTGCCCTTGACAATGGTCACCTCCAGGCAGTTGTGGTGATCCATGTGCACATGGGTGGTCGAGGTGATCTGGTGGTGGTAGGCGTGCTGTAATTCGGTAATTTTCTCCTGAAGTTGCGGCTGATGATGATTGAACACCAGGGTCACCACGCCCACCACCTCGCTGTCCTGCTCCCACTCTTCGTTGACCAGCACCTTTCGGATCAGATCGCGAACCGCTTCAGAGCGGTTGGAATATCCCCGCGGCTGAATATAGTTGTCGAACTGGGCAAGCAACTTGTCGTCCAGTGAAACCGAAAATCGTTTAAGCATGGCCCGTTAGATTCCTTTTTCCAGATCTTTGAGTTTGTCGACCAGGGCGCGCGCCTCGACGCGCATCTTCTCCGGCACGGTCGTATCCTTGGAGGTGCGAGTGAGATACTGTTTGGCAAGCTTAACCTTGCCCAGGTAAAGATTGTATTTGCCTAGATAAAACACCGAGGCGCCCTCTCTGCCCCGGTTGGACTCGATCTGTCCCAGGTCGAAATAAAGCTGTGGATATTCGGGCATTACCGTTGCCGCCTGCAGCAGCAACTGCTCCGCCTTGGGGTTGTTGCCGCGCATCATCTCCACCTTGGCCAACTGGCAGACGCCGTACATGCTGGTGGGGTCGCGCTTGACCGCCTGTTCAAGAATCGGGCGGGCCTCCTCAACCCGGCCGCTCTCCACCAGAATCACGGCCCGGTCGATCTCCAAAATATCCTTGCGCGGATATTGTTCCCGCACCGTGGCCAGATGTTGTAGAGCCTGGTCAACATTGTGGTCTTCGGCGTCCAACAGGGCCAGGCCATAATGGGCAAGCGTTCGCTGTTCCGTCTCGGTGGTCGAGGCCAGGGTGTTAACGCAGTGCATGCGCAGTTTGTCGTGATCGATCGACCGCATCAAAACTCGGTATTTGAAGCGGAGAAAATCGAAATTATCCGTTTTGACGTAGTTTTTTTTCGCCTTCTGCTTCTCCGTCTCAAGCAGCGACGCCACATAGCTCAACCGGGCCTCGGGGTTGGGATGGGTCAGCAGATATTGCGGCGTTTCCGTGCCCATGCGGTAGCGGGTGTTGCGGCGCATCACCCTGAGCATATCCTCCATAGCCGACGGATCGCGCTGCATCTTCTGCATCCAGCCAAAAGATAGGCGGTCCGCCTGTTCCTCGTCCTCACGGCTGTACTGCAGTTTGATGGTCTGCCCTGCCGCCATCGACCCCATCATGAGCGCCGGTGAGAGGCCGGGCACTCCCATGGCCAGGCCGGCGATGCCTAACAGCAGGGATGCGGCGCTGACCTTGGTGCCCTTGTCCAAACGCTGGGCGATGTGGCGGCTGACTACATGGCCGATTTCGTGGGCTAGGACGCTGAGTAGTTCGTCCTCGTTTTTCATGGTTTCGATTAGGCCGGTATAAAAGAAAACGAGACCGGCCGGGGCGGCAAAAGCGTTGAACTGATCACTCTTGACGACAAAAAAACGGTAGTCAAAATATTGCGGGCCAACGGTTTCCAGCACTTTCTTGCCCAACGTGTTGATGTACTGACTGATGTCCGGATCTTCAAGGATGGGCAATTCCTTGCGCACCGAAAAAAGCAGCTGGTCGCCGATTTTCCGTTCCTCGCCGATGGTCAGCGCCAGAGCCTGCAGCGGCAACAGCGCGTACGCAAGCAGGGCGGCCAAGGCAACAAGTCGAAAGGCAAATGTTTTCCTGATCATAAAGGAGCACCGATATATTCGTGAAAGAGCCGCACGTGCGCCAATTGACCAAGAGGCGGCATTGTGACCAAGGTAACGCGTTCCCCTGGCCGCCGCAACTACGGACCACCAATTTTCTCAGGCCCGGCGGTTCAAGCGCCGGGCCTGAGTCGGTTGAGGTGTTCGAATCAATTCATGAAACAGTTGGCTCAGGACCGTGCCATCGTGGGACAACGCATCCGAGACAAACAGGGGCTTTGCCTTTACAGCGGTCAAGTGGGAACGGACCGCAGTTGCAAAAGATGTTCAGATGCAGCCGGCCACTTCCTGAGCCCAGCTAACAACGTCGCTGGCCGCGTCGCCGGGATCGCCGTCGATTTTGAGCGGATCGTTGACCACCTTGCCGCCCATGCTCTCAACTTTTTCCTGCAACTGGTCCACTGCGCCGCAGAAATGGGTGTAGCTGGAGTCGCCGCAACCAAACACCGCCACCTTTTTGTCCTTGAGGTCGGCCTTGTCCATCTCCTCAAAAAATGAAGCGAAATCCTCCTGGAATTCAACCTCGGAGTCGCCCCAGGTCGAGGCGCCCAGCAGGGTGATGTCGTAGCCGGCGCCCAATTCCTCGACCTTGGTCTTGGCGACGTCCTGGATGCGCACCTCAACCCCTTCCTGGGTCAAAACCTTGCCGATCTGTTTAGCCACACTTTCGGTGTTGCCTGTGGTCGAACCGTACACGATAAATGCCTTGGCCATGCTGTTCTCCTCTGGTGTTCAATGGAATTATTGCGCTGAAACAACCGTTGTTTCAGTGTTTGTCGTGACACTTGCAATTGCTGCAGCGACCGCAGCAGCCTTTTTTCTTTTTCTCGTAGACAATCACCCGTCCTTTGTCCGGGCTGATGTCGAGCCCCTTGATGCCGGTGAGGTACATTTTTTCCTGGGGCAAGCCCAGCAGGCTGGCGTTGTTGGCAAAGGCGCCGCGCGATTCCGGGGCAACGGCGGTGATCTGAGAGGTGTGGATGAAGATGTTGCCCTTGCCCTGGTAGTCGCGGGCAATGGCGCTGGTCAGCGCGATGGCGATTTCCGGGGTGAACTGACCGTGCAGGTTGACGTGCAGGTTGCCGTTGCGTTGATCGATATGGATGGGTTGGCTGGTTTCCATGGGGTCCTCTTGGATGTTTGCTTGTGGTTGTTTTGCGTGAAGCGGTTATTGAATGATTTGATTGAGTCCTCTGGCCAGCGACGAAAGCCCGGAGCTGCGCATGAGGACAAAGGGTTTCTGATAGCGTTTGCATATCTTTTTGACGCAGTTGCAGGCGTCGTGGCTGACGCAGTCAATCGGGCAGAGCACGGCGTCGGCGGTGCTCATCAGTTTGGGCAGCAGATTGCGCGAGGCCTCCTTGCCGCCGTCGTGGTGTAGGAAGCGGCCGCCGAACTGCTCGACCAGTTGCCGGTAATGGGGAACCATTTTGTGCAGGCCGCCGACGTAGAGCACGGTTTTCCCGCAGAGATTGGGGCCGGGGCAGTTGTCGGTGTTCTGGTCGGCGCACTGCAGGCAGGGATCCTGCTCCTTTGCGATGTGCTGAAAGAGCATGCCTTCCAGCGAGGCGATTTCGCGGGTCTGTTCGCTCTCGTGTCGCTCAAGCCGGCCGCGCAATTGTTCGAGTTCCTGCAGACGCGCCACCGCCTGGCTGAACTGCCTCTTGATCAGGTCGAGCTCTTCGGTCAATTCGTCGATGCGGCCGTAGAGGCCGTTGTTGTTCTGACGCAATTCGGCGATCAGTTGCTGATTGTTCTCCTCGCGGCGTTGATCCTCCACGTCGCGGAAGCGCTGATCGAGGGCGGCAATCTTCTCGCGCAGCCCCTCGTTTTCCTTGGCCAAATTCGCCCCGTGGGCCAACTTCCGGTGCAATTCGAAAATGTCCTCGCGGAGTTGCTTTTTTTCCTGGCGGAAGAACTGCCGCTCCGAGCCCACCACCTCTTCAAGCATGTCGGTTTTGGCTCGGAGACTGCCAATCAGCGCCCGATCCTTGTGGGCGTTGACGGCGTAGTCGTGGCCGAGCATGTGCAATGCACCATACACTTTGGCCACGATTTCCAGCGAGGCCTGTGGATGGGTCAGTATCCCCCACCAGGCGCTGTCAACCCGCCCTTCGGCCAGATCTTCATCCCATAAGGCTTTGATTGCCCGGTCTGTTTCCGCCTTGAGATATTTTTTGGCGGCGGAGCGGTATTTTTTTTCCAGGTATTTGCCAAGCGCCTTGGCCTGGTCGTCGTCCTGGTCAGAAATCTTGATGAAATGGGCGTGCAATTGATAGTCGTCCAGCCCTGGTTCCGCTGCAAACTGCCGCTCCCGGGAAAGCTTGCGCAATTCGGCGCGACTGAGACAGGTTCCGATCAGGGCGCATTTATAGCATCCGTCGATGTGCCAGAGTTTTTTCCGCTGCGTGGGTTGTGGGGGCAGGGCAAGCGTTTCCATGGTGAGCACCTTTGATGTAAATGATGAAATACTGAAACAAGGCAATGAAGCAACTGCATCAAGCGCCGGCTCGTGTGAACCTTTAGCGGCCTTGCCAGCGTTTGCTGGACGACGAACCGGCCGGTAAACGCGGCTGGGATATAACAATTAGCCGCCTCTTTTACTGCGTGATCGCATCGATGGATTATGTATGCTAAATTTTATTCATGGTGTCAATTATTTTTAGCCGTGTCTAATTGGAAATAATTTTTGAGCACGCGAGGTCATTCTGGCGTCATCGAATTGACGCCACCGAGGGGGGGCGCACGCTTCTTCTCGGCACCCCGACAACCTGTCCGTTGATTTGCCGTTTCCAATCCTTTTTGCAGAATTCCTTTATCAGACACTACTGGCAGTCAGATTTTTCACGCACAGCTGGTTCCGATTTTCGCTGGCGGCCATCTCCGGAAAGAAAAGAATTCTCGGCAATATTGCCGTTGCGCCGGGTTCATGGTATAGGTCGCGCACTTTCGCATGAACCGCTTCCGCGCCCATTGTGTGAAGCGCCATTTCGCACATCACCTGCAACAAGGAGAACGCCCGCCATGGAACGAACATTTGCCATCATCAAACCCAACGCCTTTACCGCCGGCAACGCCGGAAAGATTCTTGCCCGCATCTACGCCGAGGGGTTCACGGTCGTCGGCATGAAAAAGCTCTATCTGAGCAAGCGCGAGGCCGAAGGGTTCTACTATGTGCATAAGGAACGGCCGTTTTTTGGCGAGCTGACCGATTTCATGTCCAGCGGCCCCTGCGTGGTCATGGTGCTGGAAGCGGAAGGCGCGATCAAGAAATGGCGCGATCTGATGGGCGCGACCAACCCGGCCAACGCCGCCGAAGGCACCCTGCGCCGCGAATTCGGCGACTCCCTGGAGGCCAACGCCACCCACGGCTCGGACGCCCCGGAAACCGCCGCCTTTGAGATGGGCTATTTCTTCTCCGGTCTGGAATTGTTGATGTAAACGCGCTGGCCTACGGGTCGGACAGGTGCAACAAAAAAGGCGGTCTCCTCAAAGGAGACCGCCTTTTTTGTTGATTGCGCGGTTGTTGCGCCCACCGGTCACGCCATTATCCACCTGCGCCCCGGTTGTTTCGACGCGGGCAACCGGGGGCGAAATCGGCGACCCCGCCTCGTTCACCCAAGCCGACCGCCCAGGTCTTTGCCAATCAGCTGGATCGCTTCCTCGCCTTTATTCCCGCGGTGCTTAACGAGGGTCGGGCGTTTTCATCCGCAGGGGATGATTTTGATCGTTCCCACGCTCCAGCGTGCGAAAAGAGGTACGTCATGGGTATGGCCACATCGACTATGTTCGCCTTGGGTGTCCCGTAGCTTCGTGAGAACAACGAACGAAGGTTGATCAGTCTGACCGTGTTGGACAATGAACAGGTCCTTGCCGGGAGATGCTGTCCTGGGCGGAGACGACCGGGTCGGAGAGACGGAGTTTGATGGCCTCCAGCTCGTCCAGGTGCTCGAAAAACAGATCGACAATCCGTGGATCGAACATGGCGCCGCGCTGCTGCTGGATGAACTGCAGCACCTTCTCCTGCGGCCAGGGCGGTTTGTAAACCCGGCCCAGGGAGAGCGCGTCGTAGACGTCGGCTAGGGCGCTGATCCGCGCCATGATGCTAATCTCCTCGCCTTGCAGGCCACGGGGATAACCGGTCCCATCCCAATGCTCATGGTGCTGCAAGGCGATGGTGCGGGCACTGGCAAAGAGCTTGCGGTCGGAAACCCGCAGGATATGTTGACCGATAACCGTATGGTTTTTGATGATCTCGTACTCCTCGGGGGTGAGTCGATCGGGTTTGTGGAGGATGGCGTCGGGGATGCCGATCTTGCCGATATCGTGCATCGGTGAGGCTGCCTCCAACAGGAGCAGGTCTTCACGGGACAGGCCGTATTTTTCACCGAGCAGGACCGAGTAGGCGGCCACCCGGCGAACATGGTTGGCGGTGTCGTGGGAACGCGATTCGATAACCTCCCCCAGGGTGGAGAGCAGGTCCAACTGGGTTTCGATCACTTCACGGTTGAGGGCGAGAATCTCGGCGTTGCCTTGGTTGATAGTCCGTTGGCGGCGGATATTCTGGAGCAAAAGCAGAATGATCACGCTGAGGATTGCGATAATTCCCAAGGCGCCGATGATGGCCGAGCGGTGGATCTCAAAGTAAGAAAGCGGCCGATTGAGCAGTACCGCATCGCCCGGCAAGCTGTCGAGAGGGATCGCAAACCGCTGCAGCGCGTTGTAATCGTAGGTGTGTCGGTTTATCCCGGCAAGACCGTCGTACAGGTGGGGCGGATTGTTGCCTGCCAGTCGGTCAAGTAAGGTTTGAGCCGCCTTTTGCCCCTGTCCGTAGGCGCTGGTGATGCAGCCTCCGACCACTCCTGTGTTCAGCTGAAAATCCCAGCCCGCATAGACCGGCGTCGGCGCCTGGGCGGCAATGGCACGTGGCATTGCTTCAGCGGTAAACAGCTTCCTTGCGGCATCCTGGAAATAGACCAGCAGATAAATCAATTCCCCCGCAACACGGTCGCCAGCAAACTGGAGCAGTGTCTCACCGGTCATTGGCGGGAGAATTTCCAGCCTAACCTGCCCAGCGAGCGAGGATGTCTGCGCTAAAAAGTCCTGGCGGATAGATTGGCCGGTGAGGGTGTCGTCGATGACGATATAGATGGTGTGAGTTTTTGGGTTTTGTCTTAAAGCGGCGTTGAGAGTCTCCTGGTGGGCCAGTCGTTCGAGGATGATGTTCACGTCGCCGGCATTGGCCGGAACCGACTGGGCGCCGTTGATGCCGCAGGCCACCATTGGCGTGTCGGGAAACAACATTTCCCGGTGACGAGCGACAAAATCCAGGGCATGATTATCGGTCAGGATGATGCCGTCGAAGCCGGTTTCGTTATCGCGGCTGTATTTTTCTTGATACAGACGGAATACCTGTTCAAGATAGGCTGGAGAATCATGGTGTTTGGCGTCCAGATATTCCACCCGGTAGCTGGTGGCTTGCCCTGGCTTCTCCAGCACGGAGATGATCCCGGAGTGTAAATCCCTAGTCCATATGAAATCCGGCGCATAAGAGTGAATGATCAGAACGCGCAGCGGTCGATGTGCGCCGGTGTCGGCTGCCTCTGCTCCCAGCCCCTGTACAAGCAGCGCCAGGGTCATTACAAGCGGCAAGATAAATCGGTATGAGGAGAGACATGATAGATGCTGTTTATGAATGGCGGTCCTCCTGCCGGGGCGGCTCCTCATGGGCGTTTCGGTTATGTGTGTTGATCGCTGCCCCTCTTTGTCGTCCTCTGCACTTAAGGTGTTTCAGAGATATCGGAACTTCTAACATCCACTTTTATCAGTGCAGTGGGCGCCTTACCAGTCTGAGAAAGATACAGCGTAAATGTTAAAAGTGGTGTTATGGATATTCCTTTTTGAACACTGTCTTCTCGCACACTACTTCTGCAGTAGTCGTGTTGATGCCCGTAATCATTCCGATCATAGTGAGTTTATCGTCGCTGGAATCGTGAGAAAGCCGGGATACGTAGGTTCCTGTATCGATCTGATCTCGGGCGGTGGGGTGGAAAGTAAGGTTGACGTACGTATCGCGTACATTTCCCGTGACTTGGTATTCTTCTATTTTCCTGGCTGCCGACTGCGGCATTATGTGAGAATAGGTTCCAATAACTTGGTCACCCTTTTGCTGTAGAAAGAAGGTGGCCTTCTGCTTCGTCCCGTCATTTTTCGCCTCCCACTTTCCGTCAATACGAACTCCTCTATACACTTTGTCTTCATACCAAGGGAGGACAACCCTTCGTATTAATTCACTGATTACGATGAACACTATAGTGGCCACCAGACTACTGACAATCCCTATCATCAGGGAAATAAAATTATCCATACCATTACCACACAAATCATCATTTTATATGATGATTTGATCAGTTTATATTAATAATTTCATTGTCACATTACAACTTTAAATCATAACATGAATCATTTATCTAATTTAAATCATCTCGTATTACAGTAAAACCGTTGCCTCCTCCGTCTATCGATACGCAAATGTCTTGAACTGTTGATACTTTATAACCTGTAATGCTAGCTATTTCAGCGTATGTGAATTTTATAATATTATTTTCCTGATTTTTTATTATATCGTTAATTACGGTTTCAATTTCTGCAGCAATTTCATTTAATTCTTGAATTTTTGCGATTTTTCTTGGATCGCTGCCGTTATATGGCTTGCGTGGAATGCGAATTGGATATGATACCATAAGATTTCTCCAATATTATTTAAATTTTTATTTAACAAGTAATCATCAGGCTTACGGTTACTATGCGTTGGTTCCAGCAAAACCTCCAGATAAACGGTATTTTTTTTGTTTTAGCTAAAAGTGTATCATGCAATTGGTGGATCAAACGGAACACTAGAAACTCGATTCCGCTTCAATGAATCAATCTTGTCAGCTAACTTTACATGAAACACAGAGAAGGAGTCAAATTCCTGCGGTTAACACTTTTCCAATGTATCTTGACTCGAAACAAAACACCCAGCCAACAATCAATCTGATTTTGTCTGCCACTTGGGCATGGTATTGGTAATAATCGAAACTCCTTAAATTTCCATAAGTAAATATATCCAGTCAGCTTTTTTCACTCCTCCCCATTCCCGATAAATCGCCCCTATTGTTCTTCCGTCGTCAAGGGGCGCAATCTTGTCATGCTGCCTCAACATCACGCGTCTATTTCCACGGCTTTAGTCTGGAAAGGATCAAGCCAGACTCCCAACTGAGTCCAAACAAAAAAGGCGGTCTCCCCGGAGGAGACCGCCTTTTTTGTTGGTTGCGCGGTTGTTAAACGCCGCCTGTTTGTGCCGGCCGCGCCGACTCGCGTTCACTTGGTTTTGAGTTTCACCCAGTAGTCTTCGTAGATTTTAAGGGTTTTTTCATCCAGGCTGTCGAGGAATTCGCCTCTCGCCGCATCCTGGACCGGCGGGTTGACGATAACGTTGTTTTTCATCGCAGCCGGCAGGAAATCAAAAACCTTTGCGTTCGGCGAAGAATAGCCCATGGACTCGCTGATGGCGGCGGAAACCTTAGCCTGGAGCACATAGTCGATGAAGCGGTAGGCCGCCTCCACATGCTCGGCGCCCTTGGGCATGCAAAAGCTGTCGAGCCAGAGGCTGAACCCTTCCGGCGGGTAGATGTAGCGGATGGCCTTGTTCTCGCCGTTGGCGATGTAGGCCTCGCCGTTCCAGACCAGACCGGCGGCCACCTCGCCGGAGAGCAGCGCCTGCTTGGGCGAGTCGGAATCAAACACCCGCACCTGCGGCATCAGGGTTTTGAGCTTCTCAAAGGCCTGGCGCAGATGTTCCGGATCCTTTTCGTTGATCGAATATCCGAGCACTTTCAGGCCGATGCCCATGACTTCGCGGGGGTCGTTGGGCAGCAGCAGCTTGCCCTTGAGTTCCGGCTTCCACAGATCCGCGGTTTTTTGCACCGTGTCTGCAGGCACGACCTGGGTGTTGATCGCCAGCGAAGTCGAACCCCACATATACGGTATCGAAAATCCGTTGCCCGGATCAAAGCTCTGGTTGGTGAACTGCGGCGCAATCAGGCCGAAATTGGGTATTTTTTTGACGTCAATCGGCAGCAGCAGATTCTCGCGGCGCATCAGGCCGACGTAGTCGGAGGAGGGCACCACCAGGTCGTAGCCCTTGCCCACCAGCTTAACCTTGGCGTACATGGCCTCGTTGCTGTCGTAGGTGGAAATGTTGACCTTGATGCCGGTTTCCTTGGTAAAGGCGGCTATGATCTCTTCGGGGATGTATTCCGACCAGATGTAGAGGTTGACCACCTTGTCGGTCTTGGCCGCGCCCAAACCGGACGAGACCATGGCCAGCAGCGCCAGAAGCGCCAGGATTGCACTGTGCAGCATCCTTTTCATTTTTTCTCCTTGAGCAGTGTTCTGGAAAGAACGAGAGCGGTTATGGTGATGCCCATCATCACCACGCAGAGGGCGTTGACGTCGGGTTTGATGCCGAGCCGGACCATGGAATAGATACGCAGGGGCAGGACTTCAAAGTCCGGGCCGGTGGTGAAAAAACTGATGATGACGTCGTCCAGCGACAGGGTGAAGCTGAGCAGCCAGCCGCCGATCACCGCCGGCGCCGCCAACGGCAGCACGATGTGACGGAACACCTGGTACTCGCCGGCGCCCAGATCTTTGGCCGCGTCGACAATGTCGGTCTGGAAGCCGTGGAACCGCGAGAACACCGTGGTGGCGACAAAGGGCACGCAGAGCACGGTATGGGCCAGCAGTAGGGTGGAAAAACCGAGCGGCAGCGCCAGGGCGAGAAAGAGCAGCAGCAGCGAGATGGCAATGACGATGTCCGGCGACATCATCATCACAAACAGGCCGCCAAAAAGAACCCGGCGACCGGGGAAACGGTACTGATGGAGGATGAAGGCGGCCACCGTGCCAAGCAGGGTCGCCAGGGTGGCGGCGCAGGCGGCAATAATCAGCGAGTTGACGGCTGCGCTCATCAGGCCGGTGTTCTGCCACAATTTGGCGTACCAGTCGAGGGTGAAGCCCTTCCAGGCCAGCGAATACTTGGAGCTGTTAAATGAAAAGATCGCGACGATCACCAGCGGCAGGTAGAGAAAACCATACACAACGGTGGCGTAGAGCCGTTTCAGCCAGCGGCTCATTGCAGCATCTCCTTGCCCAGGCGGCGGCTGGCCAAATGGTAGAGCAGCAGCAGAAACCCCATGGCGAGCGTCATGGTGACGCTCGCCGCCGAACCCGTGGGGATGTCGCGGAACACCAGAAACTGATCGCGGATGTAGTTGCCCAAGAGCATCGAGCGGGCGCCGCCGAGAATGTCGGAGATGTAGAACATGCCCAGCGCCGGCAGGAAGACCAGCATGGTCCCGGCAATGATTCCCGGCATGGTCAGGGGCACGGTGATTTTGATGAAATTTTGCACGCGGCCGGCGCCCAGGTCGCGGCCCGCCTCCAGCAGTCTCGGGTCCACCGCTTTCAGCGCCGCATACAGCGGCAGGATCATGAACGGCAACAGGGTGTAGACCAAGCCGATAAAGACCGCCATCGGCGTGTACATCAACTGCAGCGGCGCGTCAATCAGGCCCGCAGCCAGCAGCAGCGCGTTGACCACCCCGTCGGCCTTGAGCATCATCACCAGGGCGTAGGTGCGAATCAGCGAGTTGGTCCAGAAGGGGATCATCACCAGCAGCAGGAGCAGCGGCTGCAGCTTGGCCGACGATTGCGCCAGGACATAGGCAAAAGGGTAGCCGGCCAGCAGGCAGAGCAGGGCGGCAACGCTCGCCAAGCCAATCGAATCGAGGGCCATGCTGAACACGGTCGGCGACAGCAGGTGCAGGTAGTTGGCCGAGGTGACGTGCGAGCTGACCAGGGTGCCTTCGCCGCGCTCAAGGAAACTGGCGCCCAGAAGGATCAGGTAAGGGACCAGGGCCAGCCCCGCCATCCAAAAATAGGTGGAGCCAATCAGCAGGCGGCGAAATGAAGAGCTATTTTTCATGGGGCAGCACCACCTCCCATCCCTCGTGCCAGCCCAGGGCCACCGAGTCGCCGGGTTTGAAGTAGAGGTTTTCGCTGTCGTCGTCGAAGAACTCGGTCACCTGAACGCGGGTGCCGCTCTCCAGAGCGACCTCCACGTCGTAGGTGGCGCCGTGATAGAAGATGCGCCGCACCGTGCCCTTGAGGCGGGCCTGCTGGAACTTGGCCGACAGATCCTGCGACTCAGCCATGTCCTGCTCCAGTTCCAGGCGAAAATCCTCCGGCCGCAGCAGTAGGTGGATGGGCTGTCCCAGGCTGAGCGGGCGCATGCTTTTGAGGCTGACCGCCGCGCCTTCGACCAGGGCCTTGAAGGTCGACGGCCCGGTCTGTTCGCGGATCACGCCGTCCAGCACGTTGATGTCGCCGACAAAGCGGGCCACGTAGAGGTTGACCGGCTCTTCGTAGATCTCCATGGGCGTGCCGATCTGCTCGATCTGCCCATGCTGCATCACCACCACCCGGTCCGACATGGCAAAGGCCTCGTCCTGATCATGGGTGACGAGGATGAAGGTAATGCCCAGGGTGCGCTGTAACTGCTTGAGTTCCTTCTGCATCTGTTTGCGCAACCGGTGGTCCAGGGCAGACATTGGTTCGTCGAGCAGCAGCACCCGGGGCTTGTTGACAATGGCGCGGGCAATGGCCACCCGTTGCTGCTGGCCGCCGGAGAGTTCGGTCGGCCGTCTCCGCTCCATGCCGGCGAGTTGCACCAGTTCCAGGGCCTGGGCCACGGCCTGATCGATCTCCGCCGCCGGCTTTTTCGCCATCCGCAAACCAAAAGCGACGTTGTCGAACACCGTCATGTGGGGAAAGAGGGCGTAGTTCTGGAACACGGTGTTGACCGCCCGTTTTTCCGGCGGCGACTGATCCACGGCCTGGCCGTCAATCAGCAGGCTGCCTCGGGTGCAGTCTTCAAAACCGCCAATCAGGCGGAGCAGGGTGGTCTTGCCGCAGCCCGAGGGGCCCAGCAGAGAGAGGAATTCACCGTCGGCCACGGTGAGGGAAATATCGCTCAGGGCACGCTGGCCGCCGTAGTCCTTGCATACCCGATTCAGTTCGACAACCGCCTTGTTCAATCCGCATATCTCCCAAAAAAACGATTTGGCAGGAACTTCGCCGCTTTTCAGTCTGTATTTGCCGGCCACAGTCCAACCCGGCAGCATGGATGCTGTTTTCTACAATGAACAGGGCGTGCGCATCAATGGCAAAAGACGATGCGCGCCAGCTTTTTCAGCGCTCGGCAGGGTGAAATTTGGACAGGCTGCGCACCGGAAAAAGGTGCGAGACTGCGGGGAAAGGGGGGGCGGACAAACGCCGGGCGCTGCGGCAAGACAACCAACCGCAGCGCCCGAGTTGTGTTTGGTTCCTTTATCGACTGTTTTTCAGGCAGCAGATCAAGGTTTTGTAGACCAGTTTGGCCGCCAGTAGATGGGCGTGGAGGCCGTTTTTTTGGGGCGCAAGGCCGGTGACGTCGAAGCCGATAATCGATTTTTCCCGGGCCACCATGCGAATCAGGTTGTTGAGCGTGTACCAGTCGAGTCCGCCGGGGTCGGGTTTGACCACGGCGGGCATGCAGGCCGGATCGAGCACGTCAAGGTTGATCGCGAGGTAGACGGTGTCGCTGAGCACGTCAATGGCGTCGGCCGCCGCGTTGAGGCCGTTGTTGTAGATGTCGCGGGCAAAGACCAGATTGTCGATGTGGATTTTGCTCTTTTCCGCCTTGGCCATGCTGCGGATGCCGACATGGGAGACCATGCATTTTTCCTTGATCCGCGCCATGACGTCGGATTCTTCGTCAACCGGATCAAGCAGATGCGGATGCGCGCCCAGATGGAGCACGCTGAGATTGTTCTCCTGTGCCATCGCCGCCTTGACCAGCCCTTCGCTGATCAGATGGCTGCCGCCGATGGAGGCCACCAGCTTGCTTTTCTTGAAATGGGGCGCGGTTTGATTGGCTAGTTCCTCCGTGGCTTCCCGCTGGTCTTCCGGGCAGACCAGCGGATCCAGGGTATGCAGATTCAATTCGTTGAGATCGGTGTTGGTTTCCACGTCATAGGCGGAAAGCATCTGCGAGGCCAGCAGTATGGCCTCGGGACCTTTATCCATAGCCAGAGCGGCTTTGGTCGTGCCTCCGTAGGGAATAGGGAGGATAACGGCCTTTGCCTGGGAGTAGGGAGGTTTTTTGGATGAAAGATTAAGAAAGTTCATGCGTCAACACCTTGGGGTTAAAGTTGCGTGAAGCCTGGAAGCCTGTGCATTTGTGCCCAAGCGAGCCTCAATCATTCATCCTCCTCGTCATACGAGTCTTCCGCATCGTCGACGTCTTCGTCGTCCAGCCGTTTGAGACGGATGGGGTCGGTCGAGCGGATCAGGTATTCCGCTTCGCAGTCGTTGCAGTAGACGATATCGTCTTCCTCGCAGTAGCTGTCAACGATGATGTCGCCGCCGCAGATTGTGCACTCCTCAATCTGGCTCTCTTCCTCATCATTTTCTCTATCAACCATGATCCTGCCTTAAGATGTACGTTGGATTTGTTTCAATTGAGCGAGACGCCGCGTGTTCGATGACGCCGGCAGCGGGGCATGACTCGCCAAAGCCTGTGTTTTGGGCGACAGCCCTAAATAATGCTCCCTGATCGAAATATACCGTACCCTCTCTGTCAATAAAAAATTCAATAATCGACTGTATTAACTGCAAGATGCCGCCTGACTGCAGACACTCTCCCCTTGGCCCTGCTCAGGTTTTAGGCAAGTTGCGGAAAAACTCGGCCCGTCTGTCGGAGAATCGCCGACAGATGCGGGGACGGGGTCGGTCGGAGCAATCAGAAGCCGGGACAAAAAAGCCTCTGTGGAAGGTCCTCGATTTTCCACAAAGGCGGATGCGGCAAGGCGTGGTTCGGGCTGTTGTCAGCGTTGTTTAAACAGGGCGTAGACCGAGGAAAAATCCAAATGCTCCATGCCGTCGGCAATGGCGCGGGCATAGAGTTCTTTGGTCACGGCCCCAGTGAACAGCGGCCGTTTGTTCTCATAAGCCAGATCCTGCAGGCAGTGCAGGTCTTTGTAGATGAGCGCGTTGGAAAAATGGGGCGAGAAATCCTCAGCCAGCAGCTTGGCCTTTTTGGCGTTGAGCACCAGGGATTGGCCGCCGCCGACGTTGAGAATTTCCAGAACTTCGGCCTTGTCGATGCCCACGCCTTCGGCAAAGGCCACGGTCTCGGCCAGGGTGGCCATAAAGCTGCCAAGCGCCAGATTGTTGATCAGCTTCATCTTGGTGGCCTGTCCGGGCTGGGGCAGGTGGAACAAATGCTTGCCCACGTTTTCGAGCACCGCCTTGGCCCGGCTGAAGCCCAGGGCCAGCGCATCAAAATACCCTAACGATGGCTATTTAGAAGTAGGCACTTGCTGGGTTAGCGTGAAAAATCATATTAAATCGAATTATTATTCAATCTTGTTCCCATATCCTCTATAAACCACCCTTCAAAAATTACTCAATTGGAGAAGGGGTATGAAAACACAGCAACCAGATATCGCCTCCCATTTCGAAAGCTTGAAAGATCCGAGAGTCGAAGGGAAAAACCATCACCTGCTCATCGATATTATTATCATTGCCATTTGTGCGGTAGTCTCTGGTGCATCTGGTTGGGAGCAGATTGAAATTTTTGGAAAAGCCAAGCAGGAATGGCTCTCTACTTTTTTAGAGCTTCCCAACGGCATGCCTGGGCACGATACATTTCGACGAGTTATATCTCGTCTTAACTCTAAGATTTTTCAAGAATGCTTTCTGAGTTGGGTGCACTCCATAGTCAAGGTTGTCGATGGCGAGGTTATCCCTATCGACGGAAAAACCTTGAGGCGATCATACGACACTGGTTCCGGTAAATCAGCCATTCATATGGTGAGTGCATGGGCGGCGAAAAACCGACTTGTTTTAGGGCAAGTCAAGACCGAAGAAAAATCCAACGAAATCACAGCAATCCCGGAATTGTTGAAACTGTTGGAAATCAAAGGCTGTATTGTGACCATTGACGCCATGGGGTGTCAGAAAAAGATAGCCGCACAGATTATCGAGCAGGGTGGTGATTATGTGTTGGGATTAAAAGGTAACCAAGGCTCCTTACTCGAAGCCGTTGAAACAGTTTTCAGCCAGGCGGATGTAGCGACTTTTAACAGTGAAACCTTCGATTTCTATCAAGTGGAAAACAAGGGCCATGGTCGCCATGAAATCCGCTCCCATTACACAACTGATGCAGCCGAGCTTCCCATGCTCTCTCAATGGAAGGGACTGCGGACAATAGGTGTTGTCGTTTCAGAACGGACAGAGAAGAATAAAAAAAGCACAGAGTGTCGCTACTATATTTCGAGTCAAGAAAACAAGGCAGAGCTCTTTGCCAAAGCGGTCCGATCTCATTGGGGCATAGAAAATTCACTCCATTATGTGCTTGATGTCACTTTTCGAGAAGATGAATGCCGAATCAGGAAAGGTGACGCCCCGGAAAACTTTGCAGTGTTGCGGCATATAGCCCGCAATCTTCTCCAGCGGGAGAAAACCAAAATGAGTGTCAAGCAAAAACAATTCAGAGCAGCATGCAACAACGCTTTCCTTGCCAACGTGCTGGCGGGCTAGGATTTTCGTGCGCTTGCCCTGGGCTGAAGCCCTCTTCCTTGCCGCTGACCAGCACGGTCAGCGCGCCCTGAGCGGCGGGGACAACGCTGCCAAGCACCGGGGCTTCCAGGTAGATTGCCCCGGCCTGGGCGCAGAGATCGTGGAAGGGCAGCACTTCGCGGAAATGATTGGTGGTGTGGTCGACCACGATTTTGCCAGTGAGATCGGCGGCCAGCAAGCCGTGCTCCTGGTTCAGCACCGTGTGCACGGCCGCGCTGTCAAACAGGCAGATAAAAACGATCTCGGTGTTGCGGGCGACATCGGCCGGCGTCGCGGCCACTGTGGCTTTGAGTCCGTCGGTTTTGCCCGCAGAGCGGTTCCAGACCGTCAATTCGTGTCCGCAATCAATCAGCCGGCCGGCGATGGCCTTGCCCAAATGTCCAAGTCCTATAAAACCAAGTTGCATGCATGCCTCCAATGGTTCCGTCCGAAGACGGCGGGTTGATGTTGTTTGCTCATTCTACAGCGGCAAATAGTCGGCTCGTGCGCAGGACCGCCCCGCGCGCGGGGCGACCATACCAACAAGGACCGACAACATTGGCCAGTCAGTTTCAATCCACGCCCCCGCGCGGGGGGCGACTGTCGGGCGCACGGAATTTCAGGCAGGCCAGGGTGTTTCAATCCACGCCCCCGCGCGGGGGGCGACCAGCGGAAAGGCAAGAGCGGCTGAACTCTGCCGCGTTTCAATCCACGCCCCCGCGCGGGGGGCGACCTGGGTCTTTCTCTGCGGGCGAATTGCTTACCATCGTTTCAATCCACGCCCCCGCGCGGGGGGCGACCCAGCTTGTGCAGTTATTGGCCTTTGAGACCACGGTGTTTCAATCCACGCCCCCGCGCGGGGGGCGACGCGAGCTGAAGGCTATGGCTGAAGATGGCAAGCTGTTTCAATCCACGCCCCCGCGCGGGGGGCGACTTTCGGTCAAGGTAAAGACCGGCGACCGAGAGGTTGTTTCAATCCACGCCCCCGCGCGGGGGGCGACGAAGTTGAAAGAGTTTGATCCTCTCAAGGGTATCGTTTCAATCCACGCCCCCGCGCGGGGGGCGACATTGCAAGAAAAAATGATAATACTCTCCGGAAAGTGTTTCAATCCACGCCCCCGCGCGGGGGGCGACCCTTGGGTGATCACCACCCTGACCGATACCATCATGTTTCAATCCACGCCCCCGCGCGGGGGGCGACGGGGGGAGAACATCACGAGCGCAGAGGTACAACCTGTTTCAATCCACGCCCCCGCGCGGGGGGCGACTTTTAGAGAAAACCAGTCGCATCTTTGGGTAACTGTTTCAATCCACGCCCCCGCGCGGGGGGCGACCTGCCTTGCCGCAGAAGAAAAGCAGCGCATGCAGGTTTCAATCCACGCCCCCGCGCGGGGGGCGACTTCCAGGTTGGACCGTTTATGCATCGGCTTACAGGTTTCAATCCACGCCCCCGCGCGGGGGGCGACGTGCGAGTTTATCAGGAGACGGTGATTGATCCGCTGTTTCAATCCACGCCCCCGCGCGGGGGGCGACGCGAGGAAGTTACCCTTCTGGCCAATGCTGGGCTTGTTTCAATCCACGCCCCCGCGCGGGGGGCGACGGGCGCTGGCCGAGGGGTTATTTATAAATATCGTGTTTCAATCCACGCCCCCGCGCGGGGGGCGACTTGGGATTACGTCAAGGGCGTGCTGAAGATCCACGTTTCAATCCACGCCCCCGCGCGGGGGGCGACGCGCAAACGAAGGAATACGCGATGCGCCAGAGACTGTTTCAATCCACGCCCCCGCGCGGGGGGCGACAGGTGCGAGATGATAGAGTGGTCCCGACGCTTGGCGTTTCAATCCACGCCCCCGCGCGGGGGGCGACGGGACCTGGCACGCAAGGCGATTGGTTACTTGCAGTTTCAATCCACGCCCCCGCGCGGGGGGCGACTCCAGAAGATGCTGCGGCATGGGTCGATTCAGACGTTTCAATCCACGCCCCCGCGCGGGGGGCGACGCAAACGCTGTGCTGAAACCCTTTTTTTTGATTAGTTTCAATCCACGCCCCCGCGCGGGGGGCGACGCTACAACCGTCGCGACTTGGCCGAGCTGATGAAGTTTCAATCCACGCCCCCGCGCGGGGGGCGACGCAAGCAATCTCAGCCCTGACCAAAATCAGCAACGTTTCAATCCACGCCCCCGCGCGGGGGGCGACATGAACGCCATGGTCGATCAGAAGCGCGAGCTTGTTTCAATCCACGCCCCCGCGCGGGGGGCGACTACCGTTGAGCACATCGCTGTTCTTGGTGTAAATCGTTTCAATCCACGCCCCCGCGCGGGGGGCGACATTGCCCGCACCTGATCGGGCTTAGTATTCGGGTTGTTTCAATCCACGCCCCCGCGCGGGGGGCGACGTCCCTTATCCACTCCTCAAGCGTTGACATTATTGTTTCAATCCACGCCCCCGCGCGGGGGGCGACGCTCTCCTGCGAGAAACTCCTGTTTTTAACCGGGTTTCAATCCACGCCCCCGCGCGGGGGGCGACATGAGAAATCAATCCGCTCAATCAACATCCAGTTCGTTTCAATCCACGCCCCCGCGCGGGGGGCGACAATCATCGGTTTTAAGATTGGCAAGGCGCTCGTTGTTTCAATCCACGCCCCCGCGCGGGGGGCGACTGTTGACTCGTATCTATTGAATACAAGCCAATTTTTACGGCAGGTTCCGCGAACGCCTCTTTCAGACCGCTTCGTTCATTTGCGTTCGCAACCTGCATTGTTCTTAAACGCTGTCCTGCCAACCAGCGCGATCCTCCTGGCTTTTGCTGGTTGCCAACGGTTCGCGGACCGTTCAGACAATAAGCGGGCCCTCCTGGTCCACGCTTTCCTTGGCGCCGACATGCTCCACCCGGTTGCGCCAATGCGCGCCGAGGAAATAAAAACGGAGACTGTCGGCGTCCATGTCGATCTCGTTAATCAGCAGTTGGCGAATCCTGGTCCATTGGGCCGGGTCCACCACGCACTCGAACACCGAAAACTGCACTCGTTGCCCGAAATTACGGCATACTTTGGCTACCCGCCGCAACCTTTTCGCGCCGCCGGGCTCGCTTGTGCGCACATCGTAACTCACCAGCACCATCATGGCCGCACCCCGCTATTTCCAGATGACCGGCGGATAGCCGTCGAGTTCGCCCCTGAGAAAGCGGGCAAACAGCAATGCCTGAATGTGAAAAAACAGGCCCAGCGACATTTTTTCCTCTAAAAACGGATGGTTCATTTCCTCCTGTTTTCGTTTTTGATATGCCACCAGCAGGGTTTTGCGGGCCGCGTCGCTCATTCGCACCGCGCCGCCGTCGCTGATGATAAAATCTCCCTGTTGCAATTGCCCCAGGTTGACCAGCGACAGGGCCAACCGATCCGCCAGCGGCCGAAATTCCTCCATCAGATCCAGGGCCAATCCCGCCCGACCCGGCCGGTCGCGGTGCAGATAACCAACTGCTGGATCGAGCCCCACGGTTTCGAGCGCCGAGCGAATATCATGCGCCACCAGGGTGTAGAGAAAGGAAAGCAGGCAGTTGATGCGGTCAAGCGGCGGCCTGCGGCTGCGCTGATGCAGAAAGAAGTTGTCCTTGTCGCGGACGATGAGATGATCGAAGGCGCTGAAATAGACGCGGGCGGCATCGCCTTCAACGCCGCGAACTTCATCTAGCCCCAGGCCGCCTTGCAGCCTTCTCAGCGCGGCGCCCAGGCGATCCACCGCTTCTTCCACAACCGGGGCGTCGATTTTGTCGCTATGGTCGCGCAGCGCCCGCAGCAACACCGTCCGGCAGTTGGCCACCTTGCCCAGCACGCAGGACGTCGCCACTCCGGCGGAAAAACTCAGGTCGTCGGCGCGGCGATACTGTTCTCGTCGCAAGAGCACGTTGCCCGAAACCGGCCCTTGCACCCGCGCCAGAAATCGCCCGTATTCGCTGAGGAAACTCAGACCGACATTGCGCTCGCCGCAAAAGCCCATCAAAAACGGGCTGCATCCGACATTGCCGAAACAGACGATGGAATCGAGCGTATGCAGCGGCACCCGCAGGGCAACTTCGCCCTCAATGCGCACTGCCACGGTCTCGCCGTCCTTGGCCAGATACGCCCCTTGGGTGGTGACAAACAAGGTGTTGAGATGTTTTTTCATGCAGCCGCCATGGTGCGCAGATAGTTGCTTACTCTTTTCTTGGTCGCCACCTTGGGCAGGCAAAGCGGCAGGAACGAACAGCTTTCGCAGCGTTCGTTATACTGAGGCGGCGGCGTTTTCCCTTCGGCCAGCAGGGCGTGGAGCAACGCCGCCGTCTGGGCAGTTTTCTCCCGCAAGACCGCATCAAAGACCACCGCTGTGCGCCGTTTCTTTTCCCCGTAATAGAGCGCGCCCTCGGGGACCACACAACCCAGCATTTCTTCCAGGCACATGGCTTGGGCGCAAAGTTGCACCCGGTCGATGTCGTCCTTCTTTGGCCGTCCACGCTTATATTCCACCGGCAGCGGCTGCCACAGCCCGTTTTCCTGGCGATGGAACTCGACGATGTCGGCCCGTCCAATCACTCCAAGTCGCAGGGAGCGGATGGGCACATCAAATTCCACCCGCAGCGTGTGCCGCGACTCGCGGCCGCTGGTGTGCACCCGTTCATGGAGGATGCGACCTTCTGCAGTAAACCGGTTTTCCTGCCATTGCTGCTCGATATGCACCAAAGCGCATCTTCTCGGACAGAACAGGTAATGTTGCAGGGCGGAGATCATCACCAGATCGTCCTCGTCGTACAACCCAGGTAGAGACGATTGCGGGCCGGATTGTTCCAGGATGCGCTCAGTCATACGTCCTTCCTCCGTTGGGCAGTGTGGATTCGCCAAGCAGATGAATGATCAGACGGATGAGCACATCTTTCTGGCTTGGGTCGGAGGCCGCCACCAGCAGTGCCAGGGCCACCAGCCCCTTGTTGTCGAAGCGGATCGTATCAACAAGACTGCTTTTCTGGAGGAAAAGAAGAAAGAGAAAGGAGCCGATGCGCTTGTTGCCGTCGCTGAAGGGATGATCCTTGATCACGAAATAGAGCAGGTGGGCCGCTTTTTCCTCGATGCTCGGGTAGAGGTCCTCACCGCCAAAGGTTTGGTGGATGGCGCCGAGGATACCGGCCAGGCTCTCGCCACGCTCGCGGCCGAAAAGGTCGGTGACCTCGCCCCTGGTGGCCAGATCATCACGCAGACAGGCGATGCCCCGGCGCACCACGGCCAGATCAAAACCCACCGACTCCCGCCGGGTGAGCCCAGATGGCAGGGTCAGCCGGTCTTCGTCATATTGGAGCAGCAAGCGCCAACTCAGCCCATACCGCCTCACCAGCTCCACCACCGCCAAGCCGGTTTCATCGGTCAGTTGATGCTGTTCAAGGGTTGTGGCCAGCAAATCCAGCACCCCGCGCAACTCGGCCACGCCCTGTTCCGCCAGCCGCCGATGATTGAGGGCATACCCCTTGACCAGATACTCCTTGAGCACCGACGAGGCCCAGATGCGGAACTGGGTGCCGCGCAATGATTTTACTCGATAACCAACCGAGATGATGACGTCGAGGTTATAGAGGGCGATGGGTTTGTCGGAGAAAGCATTATGCATTTTTTGCATAGTGCTTTCTCTCGATAACTCTCCCTCCTTGAACACATTGCTGACATGTCGCGAGATGACGGACTGATCCCGCTGAAATAACTCGGCCATGTGTGCTTGGGTAAGCCAGACGGTCTCCTCGTGAAGACGGACTTCTAGGGAAGTTGTCCCATCTTCGGCTTGGTAAAGAACAACAGAATCGTTGTTAAAGTAAGAGTTATCCATCTTAACGGTTTGGATTTAATCAAGTTTAATTTAAATAGCCAACGCATCAGCCATGTTTCAGGCAACTCGATGCCGCCGCATCCATTTTCTCACGAAAATCTATGCGAAACAGTGCGTTGCGCCGATATTGATCGGGCACCGTTATTCAGACGATTGCAAAACCGTCTTCGGTTATTTTTTCCAATTTCAGCACGGCTTCCATGTAGCCGAGAAATGGCGAATATTCTGCTTCCCACAGCCAGACGCCGGGATAGCGGCGGGATTCCTCGATGGCAAGTTTTATGATAATCTTTTCACGGACTCGGACACTGCCGAATTGGATTTCGCGCCACGAAATATCCTCGAAATTGCGCATTCGTTGAATCAGTTCCGAATCTACCACAGCTAATTGTGCATCGTCGTCAATGACCCTGAATTCTTTTTCCACAGTTTTGAAGGCATAAATACCTTCTTGCTTAGCCAGTTCTTGTGAAATGCCAGCGCTCTCGCGTATTTCCCGTTGCATGGCTTCGGTGCACAAATCCGGCGATATTTCCCGCCCGCTTGAAAAAAAATCTCCCAAAATGCGAGATGAAATGTTGAACGCTGGGTGTTTCACAACATTGCTGCTGTTTCCGTTCAGCGTCACTGTCCAGACATCCGTTTTCCCATATTCCGCATTGCGGTTAACGCGCCCGGCAAGTTGCAGCAGAGAAAGCAACGAGGCACACTCCCGCACGCCGGTTCTGAACGACAAATCCACACCAGCCTCGACACAGGAAGTCGCAATCAGGCACCATTTTATATGTCCTTTGTCTTTCAACCGCGCTCTTACCAGTTCCAGAGTGCTTTCACGGTCTTTCGGTGCCAGTGAGGTTGAAAGGTGCAGGACATTTCCTTCGCCGAAGACGTTCTCCGCCGCTTTTGCCGCCGCCGCCGCGGTATGCACCGTATTCAGGACGACAATCACAGGACCTTCCAATTGTTTCAGCCATGCAGCCAAGTCGTCAAGGCCCATGGAATCCGTGTTGTAGCGATAACAAACACGCTTGCTTTCAAAACCGTGTAATTTCTTTTGCTGCTCATTCGGCAGGATATTGGGCAGTCGAATATGAGAATCGCTGAATTCTTCCAGCTTCCAGAAATGGCAGAGCGATCCGGATGCCAGCACCCAATAACAGGACCATGCGGATGCGGCGTGCTGAATCCATTGCCAGGCCAGAGGCAACAGCTTTACAGGCAACATGGCGTGGGCTTCATCCAGAAAGATCGCACTGCCGGGAAGATTCTGCAAACGGCGCAAGGTGGATGGTGTTGCCGAGGCCAGGGTCTCAAAAAAGGCGACAGCGGTGGTGACCACGACCGGAGCGTCCCACAGGGCGGTGAGTTTGCGGCTTGCCATATCCCCAAAATCGGCTCGATGATGGACCTCCGCCACTACATCCTCGCCTCGCTCGCCCGGCAATACTAAAGCCTTGCGATAGACCTTCACCGACTGCGTGATAATATTGGTAAACGGCAGAATGATAAAAATTCGCCGCAGTTTGCGCTGGGCCGCCGTGGATAATAAATTCGCCATTACAGCGGTGGTCTTGCCGGTGCCAACCGGCGCGTCACAAAAAGTAATGGCGTTCTCTTGCTGTCCCTCAGAACAATCCGTAAAAAAAGCGGCACGTAACCGGTTGCGGCTGCTGTCCCCTCCAACCAAAGCCAGCTTATCCACATAACGTCGCAAAGCCGCCAGGCGTTCAGACGCCCGCAGTTTTGGTGGCTTGGAACATTGCGGTTCTTCATGTGACGCACGGGCGGCGTCGCCGTGGTCTGCGTGGGTTAGACAAGAGAAAAGGACGCGAAAATCAGGAGGCCGCAATACCGGTGTTTCTCTTGGCAGCGTTTTGGCCGTAATAATCGGGCGGACACTCGCTTCATGCCGAGCCAAATAGGTTGGAAGCGCCTGATTAACGCGCTCTTTGGCTCTATCGTTACGCCAATCCTCGATCCCGTTGTAATCGGGAAGGCCAGCATGATGCGCAAAAACCAGCAACATGGACTGGTATGCCTCCCGCGACATCAAATCCGCCACTCCTGCGTCGGCATGGGGAAGAGGCAAACGCGCCGCCCGTTTGTTCCAAGGCAAGGCCAATATTCTCTGATTTTCATCATCGAGTTTGCCAAGGTCGTGGTATTCCGCCGCAAGTTCATAAACACGGAGAACGGCCTTGGCATCCCAACTCGTCGCATAGAGCAGCACTTTGCGCAGATAACACCGCCCCCGTACGAGCACATGCCAGACATGTTCAAGGTAACTTTGTGGCGGTGCGTGCTCGGACGCCACGCTGCGTGCGAGACAAGGCGTGATCATTGTGCCATCAGATCCTTGCAATCGACCTTTTGGTCCAACGCATCCGGTAATTTCGCTGGATCATAGTCCGCCCATGATGTGGAAGGCGTCATCGGGTCGTCCCCTTTTCGTTTCGGTGTCAGGGCATCAATCAGCAGATAGTCCGGGCAACTGCCCAGCGCGTCCTTATGCTCCATCCACCATGCATGACGGATACGTACATCCGGGCGGATGGCCGAGCGCGTGTGGTCGTAGGCATATGGAATCAGGCGTTTCAGCAATTCCACATCACAGGGCTTGCAGCCAGATTTGTTGGCCAAACTGGGATTAACGAAAAATGGCATCACATAGACACCGTGTTGCACTACCCGGTAGGCCAGCGGCGCCATGCCTTGGTTTTTGCCTTCCTGCACACCTGCCTTGTTTGTGTTTGTATGCCGCTGGATTATGACCGGTGCAATGGACAGCCCCATGCCAAACTGGACGATACCGGTCTTGATATAGCCTTTGGCGCCGCCATCTTCGAGGAAGGTGTTGCCGAACAGTCGCGCATCCCAATATTTTTTGACAAACTCGCTTTGTAGAAATTTTTCTTCGTCATACTTCGCTTTGTCGCCCATTTCTTTGGAAATTGCTTGCCGGTCACGCCCCCGTGATTCCAAAATCGCAAACTGGTAGTCAATTGGTTTATCCGAAAGTCTTTCGGTCACAGTCTGGAATACCGGCCCTTGTGTCAATTCCATCAAATCACGCAGTTTACGTTTGAACGAGACCGGAGAAATTTCTCCTTGCCCGTTGTCACGGACACGAGGGTCGCTTTCCTGATCCGGATTTCCATTAGGATTGGAGTTCACTGCTTCGATTATCAGCAAACCTGTCACACGTTTCATGTTATCGCTCATCTTTATTCTCCCTGATTGGTCATAGTATCAGAATCCATTTGATCTGTGGTTGTCGGTTTCTCGCTCTTCGGAAAGGAAGCCAAATACCCAAGAAAAAGCTGGGCGCGTTCTTCCGGTGTCAGGCGTTTCGGCCATTCCAGCATATGAAGCTGGTCAGCGATGGAGGACCACTGTTTCATCCAATAGTGGACCAATGTGCCTTTTTCATTGTCACGGCAAGCACTCGCCCATTTCACATAGGGTGCGGTACGCATGGCAAGCTGGCTTAACGAGGTAGACGGAGACTCCATCATCCCAACCAGCATGGAACTGCCGCACAACTGCGATGGAAATTGCTTCTTGCGTACCACCTCGCAATACAGGCTGTGGATCTCGTCCGCGACCCGTAAACAGCGCCCCAACAAAAATGCGCTTTCCTTCATAAAATCCTCCTTCTTGTTCCCCAGGTTGAACAGCAATAGCCCCAAAATGCCAAGGTGATATTCCTTATCCGGAAGTGATGTCACTTCGTTATTCCCCGTACCTCGGCACAGCGTCAGGAAATAACCCTGCGCGTGCCGTATGAAGTGCGAAAGCATGTGCGTAGCCAAAGCGTTGTTTGGCTTGTCCAACAGCAAACGCAACCCATCCGTCGGCGTGAATATTTTGACTTTACTTTTGCCGGTATCTGCTCGCTGGCCATCATGCTTCCAAATCGCGTTCAAATAGCGACAGAGTTTGATAGGGAAGACAGTTTGCCCTTCTACAAAGACTGGATATGATTTCCCTGTTTTTTCATTCTTATCTTTGCTCCAATCCCGCGCAGCCAATTCTGGAATATTCCGGCAACCTGCATGCCACGCGACGGATGCCCGCTCCAGTGAAGCGACAGTAATGTTGCGGTAATAGACTACCTTGATTCGTGCTGGATCCATTCTCCGAAGCGAGAAGATTTCAAGTTCCGCCTTGGCGCTCTCTGTTCCCGTCCCTTTTAATTGCTCAATGACGCTTGCAGCGAGCCGCTCAAATGTATCTTCATTTTGGTAGGAAACATCTTGTTGCTGTACACCGAACATTTTAGTGAGAGGAATTTGTCCATCTTCATTCGGTAACACGCGTGGGTATGCAAACAGCAATTCTGGTTTTTTTTTGTCAGAGTCTGCTACGCCATAGGTTTTACCTCCACGCTTTTTGTCGGCCAACCATTCCAGTGCGCGTTTGGCCCGTTTGCGTGATTCAACTCCAACATGGAAGGTTTGCGCTTCGCAAAAATCATAGCGGGATTGTGCGGGCACCTCTTTCACCTGTGAGCGAAGAATAACACCACCCAAAGTTGGCAGCACAATCTTGGCGAATTTTTTGTCCTGCGCCGCGTTGTCTAGTCCGTAGGCGTCCGTCCCTTCGCCTCTGGGATTTGATGCTCGCTCTAGTTCCCCGACACTAATTAATATATTCAGCCGTTCAATGGTTTTGGGGTGAGCAACAGGATAGTCTTTGTAGTCTTTAATATCGAGAAAGACGGAAAATTTACTTTCTTTGCCTTCTTTTCCCCAATAAAGGAGAAACGAGGATGGCAAGGTGCCAGCGCTTACTTTCTCCTTCACTTTTTTGCAATATTCGTCTTGAAACTGCTCGGTATTCATCTTCGCTACGGTATTAAACAAGTGCATCAGGGTCTCATCCGGATCCAATCCACCACCAGTCATACACATTTTTTTGAGTGATTCGCTGATACGAGAGAAGATGCGATTGATTGTGGGAATTGTATCTTTCGCCCAGAGATCATCAGCAAGGGCGAGAGCTTCTGTCCAATCAATCACACTCGACCTAATTTTGGTTTCTAACTCTTTAGAGGTTTTCTTAATTTCCGCATCAGGCACGGTTTGAATGAATAATGGGCGAACATTGAATCCGGGGAAGGATTTGCCATTATCCGGTTCAAATTTCCGAAGTTGCGCTACGAGTTCGGAGGGTAGCTGCTCAAGGTCGTGGATGTGACCGTCGTTGGTCAGCCAAATCCGGATACAAGGGGCTTTGGCTGTGACCTGGGGCAGCGTCTTAAGATTATCGTGCCAGTCTTTTGCGGAGATACCGGCATCACGCATTGCATTGTCAGCCTTGACCAATTCATCAATCATCTCCCACCTCCCTTCCCTTCAACCTGTAATGCAAGACGCCATCTTCAATCCGGACATTTTGGTCATAGGTGAATCGTCGTGGTGAGTTATAACCGTCTGGAAAGACTTCTCGCACCATTGATGGCAGCACGGTGTTAATGCCCGCCTCGACTTGTGTGTCTTCCCGGAACGCCCCAAGATAAGATGGAGTAAATTCCTTCCAGCCGAGAAATGGCATGGTGAACCATTTCCCGCTTTTAAGGCGCCGATCAAAAATCGCAGCATAAGCGTGGCCGGGTGAGGTGGTTTTCTTGTCCCAGGCCCGCGCGGAATTCGGCAACGCATCCTTCTTTCTAGCCGGATAGACATGGGCGTACATCCGATAACAAACATTCGTGAGCACGGTCGCCAAAAACTGATAAGCGCCGTCCGTTCCGCTTTTTCGCAGCGGCCCGTTGTAATTGGTGGCATAGCCATGAAAATGCAGCGATTTGCAGATTTCAGTTTTAAACGGGACAATGTCCACCGCTGGCCCCCATAACACCGATTCAAAAATGCCTTTCACGGCTGAATAGGTTGGCGCTGGATAGCTGACGGGGCAGTCGCCGGTATCCGGCCTTGTCCACATGGCGGTGGGGCCAGCAATTTCTAACCTGACTTCATATGGTTTCATGGGCACATTCCTTCGGTGCTGGATTGCATCGTTTCATTAATGGCATAACGTGGTGAATGTACAATACGAATTATCTATTAAGCCTCTCTCTTTTGTTTGGTCAATCTTTCGCAAGCACCACAAAAAACAAGGATTATTCCCGCCAAACAATAAGGAGAAGATGGTGGAGAACCCTTGCTAGCGGTTATTTTCGCAAATTGCGGGTGCTGAAAGTTTTTTTGTCATAAAACAATTTACCACCCCCGCCCTGTCAGGGGATGTCAGGGCGCCAATAATTCCTGTGCATTTTTTCAATTTCCTCTCGAACCAGGGTTTGCAGTTCCGGGGGCGCAACCACCCGCACCTCGGCGCCGTAACTGAGGATGTTTCTGGTCAGTTCGCGGTAATCGGCAGTGAGAAAGCTGAGCAACAGGCTGCCGTCGGGCTCCAGGCTGGTCTGCTGGTCGGGATGCCAGATCTGTTCAAGAATGCGGGGAGCGATGTGGGGCGAAAAACGCAGGGTCGCCGTGGTGGTGGCTTCCCCCTGCATAATGCCGAAATGGCGGCGGGTGTATTCCTTGATCGGCGGGAGGTCGGCCGGCACTTGAATACGTTTATTTGAGATGCCAACCGCCTGCAGGCGAGCCAGGGCAAAATCCCGGATTGCGCTTTTGGACGCGCACCATGCCAACAGGTGCCAACTGCCCATGTAGTGCATCAGGTGGAGCGGTTGCACTGTTCGCTCGGTGACGGCGCCGCTGTGGGGAGAGTGATAGGTAATGCGAAGCGCTTGATCGGCAAAGAGCGCCTGAACAACCAACCGAAAATGCTGCTCGTTGACCTTGGCGTACTCGATGTTTTTAACGGAAACCTTGTCGCTGATTCCGTCCAGGCAGGATGCGCCGTTTTTGCGGGAGGCGTTGGTCATCTGGCCAATCAGGCGGCAGAGTTCCTCTTTGATGGCGGCGTCGGGGATGGTTGAGGCGAGTCGGACGGCAAGGGCCAGGGCCAGCACGTTGCCCTCGTTGATCCAGTGTCCGGGAATTTCGTAGGTGTTGTCGGCATAGCGGTAGCCGTTGCGCGACCGGTCGAATTCAAGGGGAGCCAGCAGCGTCTCGCGCATGAACTCAATGTCGCGCAGAGCAGTGCGTTGCGACACCTCAAACTCGTGAACGAGGCTCTGCGAGTTGGGATATTTCGCCAGCTTGATCTGATGATGCAACCAGACATACCGCTCAAACTTCAACCGTTCAGACATGATTTCCTCCGGTGACGGGCGTGTTGACGTCATCAAACAGCCAGTGCAACAAAGTGTACCTACCACGCGGGGATGGTTGGGGCAACGATCAAATATCACTCTGTTTTTTTACGAAAATAATGGCTGGGGGGATGCCGGGGCCACAATGTGTCTGTGCGGCGTCAACGGCGGTTTGCCGCCCTGTGTTGATGCCGCAAGGGCTTCGGGGAGAGAAAGGCAGGCGGACGGCACGAGCCCGGCGGGTTTGGCAGGTTGCCGAAACAGGGCGCTGAAGAAGAGCGCTTGTTGCGACAGGTATGGCGAAGAATCAGGGGGGGGCGTCTGTGGAAACCGCAGCGTTGGAATAGTTTGGGGCGGTCAGATGGACGACAACTCAAGCGTTGCGGAGAGCGTCGAGGAACCAGGACTGGCTTGGATGGGCTGCTGCTTTTTTGGCATAGCGGGCATTGCCGGACTGGTGGAAGGGGAGGCGCTTTATCCTGAAAAGCAGGATCTGCAGAAATGGTGTGCCTGCCGCCCGCTCTTTTGGGGGGCGGGCCAGCAGGTTGCCTTGTGGTGAGAATTCACTTGAAAACTGCTTGTTTTTCCAGCGGTTATTTGATCATAGACGGACTGCACAGACGATCAGCATCTGCCGACACGCTGCCGCAAGAGTCACATGCGTATTGAATGGTTTTCAGTTTGTCATCGCAAACCTGGGTTGCCGGGGCGCCGCAAAATTTGCTTTCAAATTCCGCATTGATTGGCTTGCAGAGGCTGGTGGGAGTGTCTGCAGATGCGCCGCAATTCTGACATGTATAGGCCATGGTTGTTCTCCTCTTGTAGAGCTATGTGCACAATCTCAATTGCAAAGCGATGGGTGTCGGACAGGTCGGTGGCACCCATCGATTTTGTTCCCAAAATACAACAATGTATCTCGGCCGATTGCCCGTCGTGCACGCCGGGAAACCTGCTTATACAGTAAGCGGCAGCGGTGGCCCTGTCAATATTCGTACTGGCTAAAAGTTGTAGGCGGTTGCGACGAGCGCAGGGAAAGGCACGTTTGCGCCATACCTTCCGGCTGCCTGTCCAACCTGACGGCCGAATAAGGCAAAATTATTAGGGATGGCAAATGTCGCGGGGAGACAGCGTCAAATTGATGCTTACAATAACTGCAAGATGGCAGATTGATCATTTCCCCCACTACAAATGAGGCGGCTTATGGATACCTTCAGAAAAGAAGACCTGGTGTATGAGTACGCGTGGTCCCCGTATGAAAAAGACGACCCCAAAGTTTCCGGGGTTCCTGACGCCACACCGTTCAATCGTAAAGAGGGACAGGAAGTTCTGTATATTATCAGTTCGTTAACTGACCACGTAGCTTGGAGCGTGGAGGGTTTTGGCAATAGGGTGGAAAAAATGATCCATGATCGACTCCCTGATGAAATTAAAAATCAAGAGGAGGCGATCAGGTGGATTCAAGAGAATTGGAAGAATTCTTCAGGTGAAAAATTGAAGTAAAAAAATGATCTTTATTGCAGCTTGAATTTACGGTTGATGATGATTTTGTATCAGCTTACTTTGATATGGAATATGTTGGTGTGACGTTGAAAAGGTAGGAGAGGCATGAATTGACCGTTGAATAATGTTGTCATTATTTGATGTTTTATGGGCTTGTTTTGTGCTTATTCCTTTGGAGGCATTGGAATGTCCCATTTGTAGTATAGTTTTTGAAGTTCTCCTGATTCGCGCAATTCATCCATTCTGCAGTCAAATAAGTCCATGAGTTTGTTGCTTTTTTGTGTTTTTGAAAAAGCAACAAACAGTTGATTTTCTAAGATTGGTTGCATGGTGTATTGTTTGTCGTCAAAATTATATTTTTTTATTGTCCTTTTTATGTCGTATTCATTGTCTAGATAGTAATCGATTCTTCCTGTTTGAAGCAATTTCAATCCCTGTAATTGGTCTGATATTCTCTGGTACTCATAATCAACAGGTATTCCTTTCTCGAAATTATATCCATCCATCCAGGCAACTCTTTTTCCAGCCAAAGAATCGGGGAAAATCCATTTGCTAGAATTATTTTTAAAGATTGCTGTTAGCCTTTCAGTGTTTATTGGACGTTTCGGAGTTTTGTAATAGTTTAAACCATTATCTGCTGCAACTTTTGAAGAGTAAAAAGAAATTGACGCGTCAATTTTATTTTTAGTTAACAACATATTGACTCGATTAAATGGCGCGTTGCTTGTTTTGACGGTAATGCCGACAGGGTTGTAAATCAACTTTACAAGCTCGAAATAAATGCCTGATCCATCATTGGTTGCTCCGCCTTCTAATTCTGGGGATACGATATTGATTTTTTTAATATTTTGATAGTTAATATTGTCGCATTTTGTGCCTGCGTATACTTTGTTTGTGAGCAAAAATAGAAGTGAAAACATTATGCAAATAAGAAATTTTTCAATTTTATAATCTGTAAATTTTATTACTTTCATGTTTTCTCCATTTTTGCTAGCTGTTATTCTGTGATTTATATTGCAATTCGTTAATTGTGTAATAATGATGATGGAGTGTTCTCGGTTGCATGGATCGTCAGGATGGAATTCCAATATATATCGGAATCAAGCCATTGCGGCATGTCTGCCAATTAAGGGCCGCTTTAGTGTTTTGGCCTCGTCCGCAGAATCTGTGGGTAGATCTTTGATATTTAGCCCCAGAACCTGAGCCCCGCCGGAGGTGAAGGTGTGGGGCGCCTGCCGCCCCGTCACCCTTGCCA
>Ga0074193_1001103_pt1 | contig 36713 bp, 25 predicted proteins | sample EPASupsiteHSE605_FD_64523 | JGI IMG/M metagenome (GOLD analysis project Ga0074193, IMG submission 64523) | Bioremediated contaminated groundwater from EPA Superfund site, New Mexico - Sample HSE6-05 | ecosystem: Environmental > Aquatic > Deep subsurface > Groundwater > Contaminated ... | reverse complement strand
GGGGAATCTAAATGAGTTTGAGCATCCTGATTATTTACATAAAATTGTAGAACGTATACGTATTCCAGCAGAAGAACAGGTCTACAGCCAATTATTTTTATTGGATTATGTATTAGGTAGTGTTTTTTCTTTAACACGTGAACAATTATTACGTTATTATAAGTCGATCCAAAAGCAATTACGTACTACGGATTTAGTTTATTTTTTTTATTACTTGTTTAAACGTTATGATTTTGTGTTGCACTATTTTTTCCCTAATTTTTCTATTGCTTTTTTACGTAATTTATTATTAGGAGGTGTGCTTAGTATTAACGGTAGATGCATAACTAGTGATAGTATTCACTTACAAGCTTTTTGTTTTTTAGAGATTAAAACATTTCGTGTACATGAACGTACATTCCTAGAAAATATTTTAATCAGAACTAGCCAACCACTTCAAATAGCAGCACATTTGTACACAGAACTCTATATTCTATTGTTTTTTATTTTATATACGACACGTAGAATTATCCTACGGATGTCTGCTAAATTACTACTTTATAAAGCATTGTATACAACATTTATTACTTATTTGTCAGTTACTACCAGAATATATCCATTGTATTTTATAAAATTTCGTAAAAGTATTTCTTCTTCTGTAAATGCTGTTGTAAAGAAAAAAGTACTGGCTGCATTTATATTTGGAGAACGCAATATAAATGTAAATATACGTTACAAAAAGCAACAACGTATATTTATTAAAAAAAAATTATCAACGCCGTCTATGTCTAAACAAAAAAATGTAAGCAACGTATATACTAGTTTATGCCGGCGTATATATGTTTTTACAGGTATCCGTATATACCTATCAAAATATACACCTATTGAACGGCAAATATTATTTAAACTCTCTTCTTTGTTACGCATATTTACTAAACAAACATATACAATTACACCACAAATAATAAATAAGCTCACGTTCTTAAAAACAGTTAGTGCGACAAGTAAAATAAAACTCATTGTTGATCGTATTTTATTTTTGTTTAAGCAGTTGTATTCAACTAGAGTACACACACATATTTCGCGTGTAGACAGAAGAACAGGGTTACGCCACTTATGCAGCTTACTTTATAAACAACGTCTTACCCAGCCACATCGTATGCATGTAGTACAATATGCATATTTATATTATTTACGCTTACATGTAAGTATTTATTTGTATTACTTTAAAAAAGTATGTACAATTACATATATATATGTTGAACAGCGTATGCCACTTACGCATATTGCAGTATACTGTGCCAGAATATATTTATTTACAGCACTAGTGTGCCGTAACTTATTTTTGTTATATGAAAGCTGCATTCCTGTTCTACAAAACATCATACGCGAGACAAACCAGCTTGCCGAGCAGCGCCTTATCACATTGTTTAATATTTTTAAAATGTATATTATTTTTTTTTTTTTTACTTATTTATTTGCTTCTACTGTTGTATTGATTTTACGTGATTTGTTTTATACATTATTTAATACAAATCGTATTTTTATTTTTTTTCAACTACCGATTACTGCTAATTGGTTATGTCATCCGAGTATTTTATTTAAACGCTTTGTGCAGGCCGCACAACCAGTTAAACGTTCTTTCGCACACAGTACGTATGTACGTAATGATCATATGCTACCAACACGTAATAGTACTATATTTGATACATATTTTTAAATTTCTATGCAAGTTAGTTTGTTAATCTGCAGTTAGGTTATTTTCTATTTTATATAATGATATATTCTTTTTTTATAACAGAACTAGGTAGTATATGTATTGGTACACATGTTTCTTTATTCTCGTTTGAATGTATTACATGTACGTTCAATGAGTATGAGACTTTTTTTGGTACAAATTCATTTTTACATTTTATGCATGCGGTATATACTGTTTATTATTATAGTCATTTATTTTTTTTAGCCGTAGACGATGTTACTTATAGCACATAGTTTATTTAAATCTATTGTAGTTGCGCGATACCTGCATGCATTACTTAATTATATACAACTGTACATTTGTATTTTTTTTTTTAAAATGTGTGTTAGTGTATATATTCCAGGTATGCAGTACTATTATTTTTTATTGTTTATATATCGTAGTGTGCGGTTACTGTTATTTTTAAAAACGATAACAGCTACATTTGTATTTTATTTTGCAAATGCATTTTTGAGATTACTACCGCGTGCACATCATATTTTTTTACATTTTGGTTATACTATTATTTACTTTTCAAAACATCAAAGTACAGTACCATATTTTACTAACCATCTATTTATATTTTCAAATTGTGAGTCTTTTTCGTTGGCACATTCTGTTTTAACATTTCCAGTAGTATTCAGTGCCATTAGTCCTGTATTACTCAATGTTGCAGGTTATTTTGTTAACAATATCTATCTGCCTGCACCAATTTATTATAGGTTTCATAGTTGTAGCTATACGCCTACTTTTTTTATTTCTTTTTATTTGTGTAGTCTTTATGTATTTATTTTTATATTAGTCACTATATTATGCTTTTTTGTTTATAGATATGTAGCACATATATGCCTTTCATATGTACAGCTATGTAGACTGTATTTAATATAAGCAGCTAGCGTGTAAATTAAATGTTTAAGTTTTTTTATAGTTTTGGTGCCCATATTGGTACTAGTTTAAATATAGGGTATAATACCATATTAAATCAATTTTTATTTTGCGTCATACGTGTCTATGCAGTGCCACACATAGCACAGATGCAGAAAGTATTTTCTGGTATAACATCACTGCGGCAAGTCGTACATTTTCCTATTTTTGATTTAGCGGTACTAATTAGTTTATTACGCCGCGCATGTGCTTTTTTATTCTTAGTAGCGCAGTCACGTGGTACTATATGTTTTTATCAAGATAGTTACAATCAACATTTGTTATTTGTTTATAGTTGTATAGCATTACTCAGACACAGTAATCATTCACTTGTTTCTAAAAAATGGCGCTTTGGTGCCTTTACAAACTACTATAGTTGTTTTTTCAATATACTTATACAGCTATTTTTATTTAATGAACTACTGTATGCTAAACGTCCACTAACATTCGTTCTACTTTTTTTTAAGGTTTTTTTTTTTACTAGTTGGCAGCTTAGTCAGATGATTGAACACAAGTCCTTTAGAAGACTTATAACGCGTTATTGGCGTGTCATAATTTTTTTACGGCATTTTAAAACGTTTTATAAGTTACCAACAGTAGTTGTAGCAATTATAGCAACGCATAAACAAGGGATAGTCGCGGAGAGCAGTAGACTATATATTCCAACAATTAACGTAGTGGATACTATTGGGGAAATACAAGGTACTACTTATCCAATATTTAGTAATACAGCATCAATACCGATAGCATTATTTTATTTTTATTTATTCTTTTCTGTGTATAGGTATAGTCTTTTTACTTTATATAAATATTTATATCATTAATACTGGTTGTCAAAATGAATTTTTGTATTTGTACCAAATCTACTATTACTAGTAGCACAGGCCATACATTTTTATGCATTGCTCCTACTTATGTGTGTAGTACTTTTTTTATTTTCCTTTTTAAGCAATATAGACTAAAAAATCCGGTTTGGCACTTTAATAATAGGTATTTAAAGTTTTTGTTAAACTATCCATCTATACTATACACACGTTTACATAAAATAATAAGTACATATACTGTTGTGCCGCGTAGTGTTAGCAAGTTTGTTTTGTGTGTATCTTTTTGGAAAGTCCTTTTTTTTCCATATATGGCATCAAATGGTGAAACTATCGAATGGTTACATAAAACACACACGCCATTTGAATTCTGGCGAAAATTTGTTTATATGAAACATTTAACTTCAATACAGCACACTATGTACACTTTACATGTGCCAATATTGAAGTTGTTTGCCAAGCATTTGACTGGTCAACGAAGTTGTGCTACACAGCAACAACGTGTTGTTTTTACATTAGATCGTGCACGCTTCATTATCCCAACAAGAAATGGTACTAAAGTGTACTACATTACAGCTACAATAACAGACAGTTTACAACCTACAGTGTGTGTTTACCCACAAGTTGGTAGGGTAGCGCGTGCGCAGAAGCTGCGTCCAATAAATAGTATTCATTTTATATTTGCACGTAGATGTTCATTTATGAAACATGTTATCAGGCTGAATATAAGAAAAAAAAATGTACAACAATTGAAATTAGTTGTACCTGAAAAGAAAAAAAATGTACAACAATTGCAATTAGTTGTACCTGAGAAGAAAAAAAATATACAACAATTGAAACTAGTTGTACCAGAGAAAAAAAAGAAAGTTTTAGTGCCTAATAAACATGCAGTACTTAAGAATACTAACAGAAAAGACGTAGTTGTTATAAGAAAAAGAAACGTGCTTTTGCCAGCTATTAAGAAATCTAGTACAGCAATCGCAAGCGCCAAAGGTAACGTTGTTGCTCCAAAAAGAGGGACATACACAATAGAAAAAAAAAAAGCACGACCATTAAAAGTGGTTGTACCAGAGAAAAAAAAGAAAAGTTTAGCCACTACTAAACATGCAGTATTTAAGAATAGCGACAGAAAGGATGCAGTTGTTATAAAAAAAAAAAATACACTTTTGCCAATTATTAAGCAATCACGTACGAGAATAGCCAACTCCAAAACTAAGGTTGCTGTATTAAAAAATAGCAAAAAAAAAAAAGGTAAGTTAACAACGGAAGTAAAAGCTATTGTACCATATATTAGTTTGCATAAGCCAGTACCAAATGCTAGTCTAATACATAGCAATATGAAGTATGCCTTCCCATATAATAATAAATTATTCTTAACGTATGGTTATAAGCATAAGCATCATAATATAGGCAGGGCAAAGGTCTGGGAATTTATTAGTATACGTTTTGGTATTGGTAAAAATTTAGCTGAATTATTACTTAGTCGTGTAGGCGCAAGTAATAATTGTATGCTTGCTACATTTTTTAGATATAAGTGTACTCATTCTATACGTGAATTACAAGGTTTTTTTAATATAAGAAGATTTGATCGTATAGGTTTGGAATTAATTTGTGTGTATTTAAAACGTTTATTAGCATCTAAATCACGTAAGGCACGTAGATTTGCCATGCAATATCCAGTTCACGGACAGCGCACACATACAAATGCGAGTACTGCGCGCAAATTAAATCTTTATTTTGAATTATCGAATCGCCCAACAGAATACTACTATCCACGCATTTTTTTGTATCCACCAAAACAACACTATAAGGTTGTTACTAATAAGCGTAAGCAAAAAAGTGTACGGCAGCGTTAATTTATGTATTAGTTGTTGTAGTATTTTTTTTATAGTTTTCTACTTTTAATGTTGTATATAGTAAGACAAGTTAAAATAACTCGCTTGGTGCAACGGTAGACACAGCAGACTTAAAATCTGTGCTTTTTATAGGCATATGAGTTCAAATCTCGTAGCGAGTAGTACATTTATAGTTTGAGTTACAATTTTTTACATAGGCGAATGGCTGAGTGGTCGAAAGCATTGGTTTTGAAAACCAACTTTAAAATAATATTTTAAACCTGGGTTCAAATCCTAGTTCGTCTAAATTTGTGTAGCATTGTTATAGTATTTTCTATATCAATGTAGTGTATTACCTGCTTAACTATTTTATTATTTTTGCATTACTGTTTTTAAAAAAGTTGTAATGCTACCTTCGTCTAGTGGTAGGACATTATTCTTTCAAAGTAATAGTATGGGTTCAATTCCCATAGGTAGTATGCCGTTATTTTGCTTATTTTATTATATGCCTTCTTATTAGGAAGATGGCTGAGCGGTCAAAAGCACCAGACTGTAAATCTGTAATCATTCGTGATTTCATAGGTTCAAATCCTATTCTTCCTATTGTGCTTATCCGCTGCAGTCTTTTTTTTGCTTGGATAGCTTAGTGGTAAAGCGATGGACTGAAAATCCATGTATAGTGGTTCGATTCCATTTCTAGGCAGTATGGTTAGTTTTTTAGTACGCCTCTGGCATTATTATTTCTTATTAGTGGCGTATAGCTTAGTGGCAGAGCAGCAGTTTTTGGCACTGTTGGTGCAGGTTCGATTCCTTCTACGCCAAAAATAATTAGTGTGCTTAATTTTAGTCTGGTTGGATTATCGTGGGAATTGTATAAAGGTAATATGTCTGCCCTGGGAGCAGAAGAATGTGAGTTCAAATCTCGCTTCCCATAGTTAAGGGTAAATGGCCGAGTGGCTGAAGGCGATACTTTGCTAAAGTATTTTAGCAACCCGTGTGCTAACATGGGTTCGAATCCCATTTTACCTATAGATACAACTATCTACTTGTATTATTGCATACAGCTACTTTTAAGTTAATATTAATAGTTGCCTCACAAGTGTATATATTTTTGTATCTTATTTTTTAGTAATATATAGCTAATTTTATTTATAGTCATACATTATTATAATTCTATGAAATAATTTTATATATAAGATAAATAGAAGTTGGTGTAGAACTGTTTAGTGGATGCCTAGGTATGTTAGTATACAATACGTTTATAGACGAAAGATAGTAGTTTTTAAAAATTCATAGCAGGGACTACGATATTGGTAGCTACTATATGAAAATAGTATAATTTGTTAAAAAGCATGTATACTATTATGTATAAAAGTATGGTATATGGAAATGAAACATCTTAGTACATATACGTCATATAAAAAAATCATACGTACACGTTAGTAGGGGCGACCGAAACCGTGCAAGATGTTGTTGGTATGGAGGACTAAAGATTGTTACAAGAGAAGGCGAACGATACGCGGTTACAGTCCGGTATTGATCCTCTCCAGCAGAAAAATAAAATAAAAATAATTAGTTTATTTTTTATTTTACAGCAGAATTTACCTGTTACATCTTCAATAACTAACATAACCGATAGAGAATGAGTACAGTGATGGAATGGTGAAAAGTGATCTTAGAAAGATTTGTTTAAAAGCACCTGAAACTAAATAGTGGATAACCATTAAACGGTGACAATTTTCTTGCGAAATAGAATTTCTTAATCGTTTATGTACCTTTTGCATAATGGGTCAGTGAGTATATATAATCAGCAAGCTTAATGTGATAACAGTAGGCAAAGCGCAAGCGAATACAATACATGTATATAAGTTGTTTATATATGACCCGAAATCAAGTGATCTAGTTATGAGCAGGCTAAGTACAGTAAAACAAGGGCCGCACCTATGTATGTTGCAAAATACTAGGACGACTTGTGACTAGGGGTGAAAGTCCAATCAAACTTGATATAGCTGGTTTTCTGTGAAATCTATTATAGTAGAGGATTGTATAGTATTAATGTTGCCGTGGTAAAGCACTGGGGTGGTGATGGTGAATAATATTCTAACTGATCCATTTTAAACTTTGAACACATATAATTCTTATACAGTACTCGGGCTGTGGGTGATAAGATTCATAGTCGAGAGGGAAACAGCCCAGATTGTTAACTAAGGTCGTGAAATTATAGTTGAGTGATAAAATGTAAAGAATAATGATAACATCTTTGGATGTGGGCCTGGTAGCCGCCACCATTTAAAGAACGCGTAAAAGCGCACAACTGTAGGCAATCTTCATATTCTTTATATAAAATGTAGAGTGACTAAACTATATACCAAAGTTACAAATTTTTATCAGATGGTAGCAGAATATTCTACGTAATGCTTAAGCAATTTGTGTAACAAATTGTGGAATTAGTAGAAGTATCTATATTGACATGAGTAACATTTATATTGTGAGAAACAATATCGCCGTATATCTAAGGGGTCCGTCCGAAGAGGCTTTTCCTGATTATCGGAATAAGGCGGTCTCTAAGAACTAAACCTATGTTTTGTTCGATGAGAAAAGTCGTACCAATGTACCAACGATGCTATTTGGTTAAACATAGTGTTTATACTACATTTGGTAACGTCCTTACAACTGATACAACACTGTATGACATGGTATTTGTTTTTTTACTCTATGCGAAGCAATAGCATGATTCACATGGTTCGAAAAAATACAGTAATCTGTTAAAATAATCGTGTGCTACAAGGATGATTTTCTGTCTCCTATGCACCAAAGTGTAACTAAACCGTACCCAATACCGACGCAGGTAGATTAGTAGAGGATATTAAGGCGTGCGAGAGAATAATACTGAAGGAACTCGGCAAATTAACTCTGTAACTTCGGGAGAAAGAGTGTTCATTTAGAATATAAATGAGCGGCACAGAACAGGAAGGAGCAACTGTTTATCAAAAACACAAGATTCTGCTAAATTGTAAGATGATGTATAGAATCTGACGTCTGCCCGGCGCTGCATGAGTTAACCAAAAATGTGGTGGTATAAATATTTGCTACATAGATATCTCACAGCAAACGGCGGCCTTATTCCTGAGGGTCCTAAGGTAGCGAAGTTCCTTGGCAGATAATTACTGTCCTGCATGAATGGCGTAATGACTTCTTCACTGTCTCCAGTAGTATCTTGGTGAAATTGACATTTCTGTGAATATGCAGAATTTTTATACAGATAGAAGGAAAGACCCTATGAACCTTTACTGCTAGCATATACTGGGGCTAATGAGTAAATTGCGCAGGATAGTTACGAGTATATAATAACCTAATACGATACTGCGATAGTAGCGAATTTATAGTTAGTGTCTTATTTTTTTAATAAACGCAGAAAAATGTTTTTCGCTGAATAAAAAAATATATGTGAGGTAGTTTGGCTGGGGTGGTAGCCTGCTAAATAGTAACGGAGGTGTGCAATGATAGTCTTTATTTGTATTTTTATACGAATTAGAAGTATATTGGCATAAGACTATCTGAGTATAAGATTAACAAATCTAACTAGTGCCATTTATAAAGGTAAGCCAAAGTGATCCGATAATATTTTGTAATATAAGATTATCGCTTAACGGATAAAAGGTACTCTAGGGATAACAGGCTAATAACTCCTCGGAGTCCGTATCTATGGGGTTGTTTGGTACTTCGATGTTGGCTCATCACAACCTGGAGCTGAAGGTGGTTCCAAGGGTATAGCTGTTCGCTATTGAAAGTGGTACGTGAGCTGAGTTCAGAACGTTGTGAAACAGTTCGGTCCCTATCTTCTGTATAGTACAGATACATTTACCATTTTCTAGCTAGTACGAAAGGACTGTTAGGAATACGCCTATAGTGGACTAGTTGTTTTTAGCAAAGCATTGCTGGGTAGCCACGCGTAGAGCAATAATTACTAGTGTTGAGTAAGAAGTGCCTGGTATAGTTGTATCTTTGAAATAGATTAATACGATAAGTTATGAAATAGGATGTGTAGTGCTGTACTGTGATGTGATTTTACATTAAACATTACTATATTCTAGTAAACCAACTTCATTATTTTATATACATTAACTATGTTTTATTTTTGCTATTCAGTATGTTTTATTAGTATTTTTTTATATACGAGCAGTGCGCTTGTTATATGATATAGTATTTTGATTTTTTATATAATAATAATGCCTACAATTTCCTCTGTCACAAGATCTGTGAATTGGTGTTTACGTTTTCAGGAACTCATAGGTTTACTGCGCGGACTTACTGGTTCCGCATTATATGCACTACGACACAACATACATGCACGTGATGCTATGTATGGTGTATTCTGTGCAATACTTAATCCAAGAAAGACCAATCTAAAATCTGCAGCAACGGATGATTTTTCCGGAGCCCGACAAAATAAATATGTTGTTGTTGTAATTTCTGCAGAACAGAAATTTTCTGGTACAATGAATTTATATTTATTTCGAGCATTAAGTGTGTTATCTAGTAAATTACAAACAGTCCCACATTATGTTGCTATTTTTGGGGAATATGTTCGCGCCTTTTACCACAAGTTATATGGTCGTTCACAAAGTTTAGGAGGTACGCGTTACTTATATCGCGCCCAAACGCATATGGGGGTATCATATGTACTTTTAAATGGTATACGTAACCTTTTATTGCATAAGAAATATGTGCCAGATGTGTTGTTTTTAGTATTTACGCGGTATATACGTGCTGGTAAAAAAAAAGTACAGCTTTTTGCTCTTAGGCTTGCCCATACTATAAAACATAGTTTATATTTTCCAATACGTACACAAGTTCGCGATACATTTCGTGAGTTTTTCTTAGACTTTTATACTGGTAGTCTTCGCTTATTAGTTTTATTATTTATACTTTATGAATATCTTATAACTACTGTTTTTTTGGATACAATTGTAGAACAGAAATATTGTTTGCTGGATGCTCGTTTTCTTGGATTACATACAGTTTATAAGAATCTAAAAGGTGTAATAGTAGCGTCTAAACAATTTTTATTGGCACTAATTAAGCAATCAATTAATTCATTTTTATTAAATGTTTATGGTGTAGTAGTATCACGAAGTGAGATCTTTTTTACATATCAACAAGATACTACTAGTCGTAAAACGTTGCTTGAATAATAGGTATTTCTATTTTAATAATAGTCTATTATTGTTTTGCTTTGTGTTTATAATTGTTTGCAATATATATCTGCATTTTTTTTATACTGCATGCAATTCTGATTTATTTTTTACAAGATCATACTATAATATAGTACACCATTAGCGTAATGGTAGCGCGCTAGCCTTCTAAGCTATTGGTTATAGGTTCAACTCCCATATGGTGTATATTTTCTGTGCATATACGGTGTGTTTTAATTTTAGGTGTAGTAGCGCAGTGGTAGAGCAGTGGTTTGTCAAACCAAAGGTCATGGGTTCAAATCCCATTTACGCCGTATAGTTTTATGCGTTTGTCCATATCTGATATGTAGTGTTTATCATAGATGTATTTTTATCCATTTGAACAATTTACTACAATCTATACGTATTATATTCTACTACTGGAATGGGCCGTTTATTATGCCGATTCATTTGAATTGGTTTGGTTGTCTAATCTTGTGCATGGTAACTATCCGATTATTTTTTCATTGATAGGATATACTAGTCTCTTTTTATTTTTTTTTATATGTTTGTATACAATTTGTACGCGCACGATTTGTGCTCGTGCCTTTACGTATATATATAAACAACTATATGCAGCACTTACATATTTTTTACCTGAACAATTTATTAGAGTCTACTATGATTTTTATTTTTTTTTATTTATTTTTATTTGTTTTTTAAATATAACGGAATTAGTGCCTATGCAGGTATTACTTACTGGTCAGTTTCTTGTAACATTTTTATTGGCATTTATTATTTGGTGTGGCATTTTAATACAGCTTTTATATGTATTTGGTAATAATTTTTTTTCTTTTTTTATAGTAGAGGGCCTTCCTGGTATAATGGTTTGTTTTATTTTAGCTTTAGAAATAGCCTCCTATTGTAGTCAGCTTGTTACTATAGCCTTACGTCTGTGTGCAAATATAGTAGCAGGTCATATAGTATTTGAGATAGTGTATATACTATTATCACATCTATTATTTTTTGTTTTTACTAAAATAACTACAGTTATAAGTCTAGTAGGTATATGGGTTATATTTATTTGTGTACTATTTGTACTTGAATTTGTAATTGCTTGTATACAGGCTTATATATTTTTACTATTATCTGTATTTTATTTTTCCGAAATAATAAATAGCCTTGAGTGTTTGTATATCTCTACTGAGAGCAGCCTATAATACTGCTCCTATGCTACTAAACTTAACATATTGTTGCCTAGCATAATCTATTGGATCACGCTGTACTAGTATGCGTTTTGGTTTTTATGTGGTACGAATTTGTGCTATGGACATAGTATCTTTTTTACATGTGCGCGTACTTCTGTGGTCTATTCCTGGCAATATGTGAATATAGCTCAATTGGAAGAGCGTTAGTTTGTGGCACTAACTGTTATGAGTTCAACTCTCATTATTCACCAATGTGTGTTTATAACTGTTGCCTGACGTATACTTATGTAGTTACGTAGACAACTGCAATTTAGCGACTATCTACATCTATACTTTTTTTCTCATTAGTTTATCGTATTTCTACCATAGCGTCAACTACAATAATATGTGTGTGTACACATATCCGTAGGAAACGCTATATATTCTGGGAACACATTTATTGTTGCACTATTTTCTATTAGTTGTTGCTTATACAGCTGCCATACTTGTTATGTAGAGGTTTGTCTGTAGATTTTATTACAACTGTAGATGGCTATACAATTTGGATTTCGTGAAGCAGCTACTGGGTCATTACATGCATTACAGTATCTATTCATTGAATTCACAATTGTTGCCATATGTATGTTGGGCCTTCTTTCTTTATTGTGTACATTAAGTATATATGTATACACACAAGAACGAACGCTTGCCTATCTGTATACTTCTTATGTACGCATGCAATTTAGTACAAGTGTAGAGAAGGAGTTATTAATAGATTTAATATTTTTTTTAATACCAACTTCCATTATACTATATTTATTGTTTCCCACACTTGCTTATTTGTATACTATGGAATATAATTTATTTGATAACTGTGTTAGTTATCAGGTAGATACCATGGCCCAGCAGTGGAATTGGAGTTATACTATACATAGTACAACCCAATACGTTGAATATATGTATATTCCTGTTGCTTTTTCAGCACAGTCTCCAGTTACTACTATTTTATATGAATACCAGTCGTATTTATTACCAACGCTTGCTAGTTCACGTTTGTTACTTGTGGATAATATGTTATTATTGCCTGCACATATTGAAAGCATTTTAACAGTGGGTAGTTTTGATGTCATTCATTCTTTTTTCATTCCACAATTTGGTATAAAAATGGATGCTGTACCTGGCTATGAACAACAGTATATTGCACGCATTGAAGATATTGGGGTTTTTTTAGGAGCTTGTGCAGAATTTTGTGGACAAGGTCATGCATATATGCCAATTGTTGTGAATGTTATGCCAGAAAAAAATTTGCGGCATATATTGTTACGTTTATTGTTACTTATACAAAAGAAGAATTGGTTACACGAAATACATTTTTTACCGCTTGAAGTACTTACTAGTATAAGTTCTATTATAACAACCGCTATTTCTACATTATTGTTTGTAGCATCTGTGCATTTTTTTTTACATTTTATTGCGCCACATATACCTGGTGTTTTAACACAGTTATATAAAACTGTATTGCCTGTATTTTCACCAGTACTATATTTTGGTCATAGGGTGTATCAAAGCTGGTATGCTTTATATGACTGGGCGTGTTGGGCGATGGATGAGCAACGTGTGTGGGCAACATATGAGCGTGTCGTGAAAGTAATAGTCGAGCGCGCATGGGCTTTTATTAGTTATGGACAGATTTCGCCAATTATAGAGAAGAGTCGTATTGCTGATTTAATAATACTACCACAACGTGAGCGTTGGGCTGGTATTATTGGCGTATTAACAGATAGGCATGTACGTTATCCACGTCGTACGGCATTCTGGGCGCTTCATGCTATTTTTATGTTTTATCAGGCTGAAATGATAGAACATCCTGGTTGGGTTACACAACAAGCTATACGACTTCATTTTAATAGAATGCGTTATGTTTTATTACGTCAACATAGAGCTTTACCGCCATTTAGGCAGTGGAATACACTTACTGAACACATGTTTTTTCGAGCAGTAATTGAGTCTTATCATGAAATGGTGCATACAGTTTTTTGGGATACAACGCGAACACATAATTCCTTATTTTGTGCTACATGGACACTAGCACGTTTTCTCTGTGTAAATTTTGCACGTTCTCTACGTATGCAAATGCCTACAGATGACCCAGAATAATATATTGTATCCGTCTCAATATTTTTTATTGTAATATTTATATAAAACCAATGCTATACACAACTACAAAAACTACGATTACAAGGCTACGTACTACAGTGGATAATATTTTTATTACATCAACTATTAGTGCTTTATTAGTTATAGTTTTTTTATTATTTGTATTATCGTTGTTATTGCTTTTTTTATCGTATACACTTTGTATATATATATTAATGTACAGCATCCTCTTTTTATTAGTATGTTTTATATGTTTTTTCACGCATAGTATTATTGAGCAGGAATATTATATGTATTATTCTACTAAATTTGTATCTATATTTAAAACTGGCTTGTATTTATTTTTAGTTTCAGAGATTGCATTATTTGGTAGTTTCTTTGTATCCTATTTTTACTGTGTATTAAATACTGGGATTGAACAAGGAGTTATTCCAGTATTTTTATTAAATAATGGTGGTAATATAAACTTATTATATACACTTAATAGTAGTTTACCAGTATATACTATCTATGACTATTCTGTAGATGTTTGTTTTGATGGTGGTATACAGCTTCTTTCATTAGCTGAACCAACACTAAATGGTATTAAACTATATTATACACACAATTCGCTTGGAATACTTTATAATAAAGTTAATCTGTTCAGTCCAATAAGTATGCTAACTCTACCGCATTTTATATTAATACCCACTGTTGGTACTATTTTATTACTTAGTGCAAGTTATGGTTTGAATTTGTATGTATACCTACGTTGGTCTAAACGACAACTCTCTCTTTATTTGTATACAGTATTAGTGCAGTGTGTGTATTTATATACACGCTCTTTTGTAGTGATGTTTATAGAACGTATTTTATTTTACTATACGTATATATCTAGAGCCATCGATATATGTGGTTTTCTACCACTTCTATGTGGTCTTTTTTTTATATATTTACAGACGATAGAGTACAAAGTATATTTACCAGCAACAATTACAAATGCACAGATGAGTAATTTTTTCTTATTAACTGGTTGCCATGGAATTCATGTGTTAATAGGTGTGTTTTTATTGTATGTCACTCAGGATGAATATGTAATGTTTATCGCTGAATTATATATGCGCTTGTCACATTTTGTAAATTTTTTTTATATTCATTTTTTGCATACCTGGACCATAGTATTATATAATGTGTATATTATGTATCCATCTGCTATGGCAGCATTATCTGCCTCCCATTTTTGTGATTTACTCCCAGTATTTTTTGTTTTCGTACGTCATGATGATCTATCCGTTATTTGTCCAGTTTGGTTTTTTTTTGTTTCTGCATATGTATATTATATATATCATCTATATGTCTCCTTTATACTTAATAGAGCCGCAACAGAGGAATCTGTACGTTTTACTGAATATACAGCGCATATAGTCTCTCGTACAACTAAACGTATGTATAGTACATGTACAGGTGGAACTTGTAAACGCAGAAGGCGTGGACCTGCGCCAATAGTGTATACTGATGGTGAGATACATCCATTAGTATATGGTAAAGTAATAGAGGTAACACCAGTTGTGCTTCCTAAGGGTGAGTTTTTTAAACCAGAGAATCTACCGAATGGTGGAGCGCTTATACGATGTGAATTTGAAGGACCAGTAGCGCTGTATGGACTCATATTATTTGTACATCATCCACCATATTGTGGCATGTATGAACCAGACCCACGTTCTGGTTTAAAAACTGTAGTGGAGGCTACAAGTGCCGCACAGTTCTGCGTTACATTACTAATAGGAGATCCTGCACAGATAAAAATAGGAGATCCAGTAATATCTACTGATTTTTGTGTGCGTTGTATTAATCCTGATCTTGATTGGGAAAAAGCAAGTAGAAGTTTACATGAAGGTATGATTTTCAGACCACGTAGGTGGTCAATGGAATGCATGCCTACGTTTAGGCATTATTTTATTAAAAAATGCCATTTTTTAAATAAATTTTTTTATGATATATCTGTGCAACATACTTTTTTAAAACGTATGGCGTATATGCTTTTTTTATTTGCTATTGGTGGCCTATTTGTCAGTTGTATCGTATTTTCAGTTTTTTTAGTGTAATTCAACTTTTTTTAGTTATTTACTTTTTTTATAATATAAAAAAAGTATTTTATAATACTGTATACGCATTTGTATTTTGCTTAAGTAGTTCAATGGTAGAACATATAGCTGTTAACTATATAGTTGTAGGTTCAATTCCTGCCTTAAGCTTATTTATTTTTTAAGAATTTTTAAATAATGACACATCTAACTTCATTTTTTACATATTATGTAAGTGTACTTTCACGTACAATTGCATTGACTTCTGGTATTAGATTTATGATAACTACAAATCGTTTTCCAGTATATTCTGGGACACCGAATAAATATTTAACAGCATCTAGCAATACTATTACTAGTGGACAAAACATTTTCCGTACGCAACGTAAATCCAATGCCTATAGATTACGTAAAATCGATTATAAACGTCGTTTAAATTTGGGTACTTGTGGCACTATTCGTAGAATCGAATATTGTCCAGGTCATTCATGCTTTATTTCCCTCGTGTTATTTAAAAATAATATCATTATGTACCATTTGGCGTATAATGGTGCAACAGTTTTTGATGAGGTATATAATTTATATAATATGGCCGTGCGTAGTACACCACGCGTTGGCGACAGTTGTATTTTACGTTATTTGAGTATCGGTGCAACTATTAATAATATAGAGGTACGCATTTCTTCAGGAAGCCAATACTTACGCGCAGCAGGTATGTATGGTATATTATTGCGTAAGTTACCAATATCTAATTTAACACTTGTTCGATTTAGGTTACGCGTGAGACATCTTGTCTCTTTGGATTCTGTTGTTACGCTCGGAATGTGTTCTAACCATTTATGGCGAATGCGTGTTGATAGAACGGCTGGAAGATCCGCAAGACTTGGATATAAACCTATTGTGCGCGGTGTTGCAAAAAATCCAGTTGATCATCCACATGGTGGTGGAAACGGGCATAAGTCAAAAAAAGCTGTGCCGCGTACACTTTGGGGAAAGCTTTTAAAATGGAAAAAAACCAGAACACATTTTATTACCAAAAAAACCGTTGAATTATTAAAGTATTAAGTATGTATCTATAAATGGGTCATCGCAGATCAGATTTAACAACTCTTCGTTTTTTAAAATTTAATTCATGGGATTCAGCTTTTGTTTCTACGACATACTATAAATTATTATTATTTCAGGATTTTTTTATTAATCGCTATTTATTAAGTATTTTTTACAAACTACGCTACCCAAGTAGTAGTATTATCATAAAACGTATGTTTTTTCACAAAGTTCTAATTACGAGTTATATTGTAATTTCTCCATATACACGTTTACTGCATTTATTTTTTAATTATTCTTTTATGTTTAGAATTTTAGGTATTTTTTCATTATTGTTTTTATTTTATATACGTTTTTTCTTATATGTAAAAACAAATCAGTATACTTCCAAACTAGCAATTCAACAACCACGTACTGGTTTATTTTATAAACCAGTGCACGTGCTTTGCACTTTGTGCGTTTCAAATATTCGTTTTTTTTATATAACTTTAGTTTTGCATATATTGTGTCTATTATATTTTTTTTGTTGTTTGAATTCTTATATTTATACTATTGTGTATAGTCTTTTGTTATTAACATTTCATGCATTTGGTTTTTTTATGTATATTCAATTATCCTATTTAGCTACGCATAATCATATAGTTGTACTGCAGCCGCACTATATAAGTCCTGTCATTACTAGTGTGCCTTTTAATACATTTACATTTTTTACAATTCCAGTAAAGATGTATACGACACGTTTATTGTTTTTACTTTTTTTTTTTCAAGCTGTACCGTATTGGCTTGGAACAGTTTTTCTGCTGCTTTCTATAAATATTTTACGTGCACGTTACAGTGCTCTAGTATCTAATAAAATTGTGGTAACAACACCAATGCAAGAATCATTTATTACTAATGAGTATTTTATCATGCATACACAAGCCGTATCTATTGGTAATAAAAGTTTCGGGTATTTTTTTTTTAACATAATTTTTTTTTTGATACAGTTTTTTCAACGTACACATAGAACTTTTTTTATATTTTACAGGGTCTATAATTTTATTAAGTGTTATTTTTTACATTTTTTATTTCCACTAGTACATACAGATATTAAAAAACTGTCTACACAGAATATTACAAAAAAACAAATATCTAAACACAAAAACATCAGAACTCGGAAAATATCTAAATTTCACAAAATTGCTAAATCTGTAAATGTCGTCCGTCGAAATAATACGTATGGACAAATAAGACAGTATCATCGTACTAATACAATGTTATCTGTTGATACGAACTATCAGAGTACTGTGCCAATTAGATTTGCTCATATATATGATAGGCTGTTACTATATGTTAGTATTTTTATTCGTTTTTTAGTACGCACAAGAGTTACTTTTTTTACTTCTATGTACATACGTTTATTGTACGTAGTATATAGATACACTATTATATTGTTTTTTTATTATTATGTACGGTATTGGTATTATCATTTTTTACGACAGAAATTGCATATACTATATACACGTACGCATAATATGTTAGCAATTCCTGGTAATCTTTATAAACAAATTATGTGTGCCATTGAACTGTGTATAGCAACACCAGCGAATACAGTATATCTGCTTATTTTAAGTATGTATAAGTATTTACTTGTATTTGTAAAGTATATACTACGGCAGCTATATCATATTTTTATTTTTAGTAGTGCATATTATCACTTTATTGTATATTTATTTTATATTTATTTTTTACAAACAAAAGCACTTCAACCTACAAAAACAAGTGTGCAGTACATTACCTTTTTAAATGCCTATATTAAAAAACAAGATGTACTTATGCGTATGCATCAAAAAGTAGTCAAATCTGCTACTATATGTAAACGAGAACATAGTCGGTACACAAACAAAGCTGTACTAATAAAACATAACAAACAACATATGAAAAAACAAGCTGGTAAAACAGGTGTATTTTTACAAATACGAAGGTTTACTACTAAAATACAAGTAACACCACAATTTTTTAAAAAATACGGGAGTGCTAAAGCAATAATTACCTCTACACTAGTACCAGTTGGTAGTAAATATGCAAGTGGGTATAGTTTTGTTGTACAGCGTAATAAGTTAGTATATACTGTATATAAAAAGGCCTGTACTTGCAGTTTACTGCATACTAATATGTTTTCTTATTTACTACATACTAATAACATAGTACAACATAGTATGGCTCCATTTTATTGTTTATATTTTCCTTTTACTATGCATTCTTTTTATCGTGTTTATAATTTAAATAATACAAACATACGTACCTGGTGGAATAAACAACGTTTTCTAACATCCATGATTTTTTTATCATATTGGAATTCACGAAGATTTATAGTTGGAAAATGCTACATATTGAATAAGTTTTTTAATTTTTTTTTATTTACACAGTTTAATGTACGTTATATTACTGTATGTCAGCATTTAACTGCTGCGCTGATGTATTGTACATATGCGGTTAAATGTAGATTACCAACATTTATAGGTGCCATTCAGTTACCTATCTTAAAAATACAGCAGCCACAGTATAACGTTGGCTATTCGCTATTCTTACTAACACATACTATTCTGAATTTTTTACAAGTACGTGGTGGTATGTATGGTTCTTATTCCTATGTACAATCATTTTTAAATAGTACACTAGCTGTCTATACGTTATCAACTAATATGTTGTTTCTTAGTACTAGTATGTATATTCGTTATGATTTTAAACAGCGTTTTGCACCATTTTATAATATAACTATTTTAATTTTTACGATACTTTGGCTATACCTTACATATTTAATGTGTGCACTTGAATTGTTTCTGTTATATAGTTCTATATTTTGCACACAACAACATATAACTACATACATATTACAAGCAAATATTAATTCATATAGTTTATTGGCAGAACGTTTTTATACTATGCAGATATATCAACATATTATTTTTTTGTATAAAAGCTGTACTGTATATGAATTAGTGGTTAAAACGGATCATCTGTTGTATTCATATTTTACATTTGCACTCCATTTATTTTTTACAAAGAAGCTTAGTATTGGAATATATTCTGTTCAACATTTTTCTGATTCTCTCGAACATGTAAAATATATTATTTTTAGACGTAGAGCTTTACACCGTATCTTGTATACACTAGTTACATTTATTATACGTAGCTTAGTGCTTTATACTTTTCGTTATTTTATACTTTTATTGCAGCACAGTATCATGCGTTTTATACAACAAACCGTATTTCTTTTACTCAGTTTTCATACGTATGAGCACTTTCCAATGGATTTTTTCTTTAATCGACTTTTTTTTTTTAGTGCAATGCGTTTTAAAAATATAAGTCGCCTGCATTTACTTGACCGTAGTTTACGGCAATTGTCTGCACTACATAGAACGAAGCTGCATTTTTATTTTACTTTTATAAGTGCAAAAGCATTAGCAGAATTTGTATTAATGAAATTTGAGTATGGGTATAGTATACAATCAGTTTTTGCTGCAGTGAAATTTTTACAAACTAGTGAACGTGTACGTATCAATCGTGTTCGCTATAGATATCCATTTTTTTATTATAGAAGTACACGTCAATTGTTTTTGGATGGATTACGTATAATTTTATATGGTCCACGGTATAAAGCACAACGTCGTACAATGTTTGCATATCATTTGTGGATTGGTGCATACGAGTATACATTACGTATGCCGCTTCAAACATTTGGTGCAGATATTACATATTATACATTGACAGTAATTCGACCAATTGCAACTTTAAGTATCCATGTCTTTATTTTATCAAGATATTTTAAGCTACGTGTGGTATCGCAATAACTATTTGTACGTTCCTTATATTTATTGTTTAGTTTGTTTTATACATCATCTTGTACTAAGATGGTGGTTGTAACTGTATGTATTTTATGTACAAGTAATACCATACAAAATATTTGTATAAACATTACTAATAAAGATGCGCACATTTATTAGAACATTTGCTATGCTTAAACATTATTTAAAGGCAAATTCATGTGCTGGATATGTTCCTTATAGTAAGCGTGGACTTTTATTAGTTCAACATATGTGCAAGTATGGTTTTATCACTAATTATACTACGGTTCTATGTTGGAATCGTAAACACCGTGTGTATACGGCACTTATTCGGGTGGATTTTTTATATTTGCATAATATTAAATTAGTATATAATTTATGTACAGCACGTACCCATTTTTATATCACCAATAAACAACTACGTGCTAGGTATGCACATTTTAAGATTTTTTTTTTGCTGAGTACACCGTATGGTATTTGTAGCATATATGATGCATTACATTATAATACTGGTGGTAGATTAATTGGTAGTGTTTTATATAGAGGCTAATGCGTCGGTTTGTATTACTACGTCCATTTCGTAAAGTATTATTTAATATAAATACGTTAACTACGGCCCATCGCGTAGACATTTTATGTGCAAAGCCTGAACGTATTTATATTTTTATTAGTGCAACGTCATTTGGTATTTTATTTCGAAAACAACTACGTGCTATTAGATTTTTAATTAGACGTGCAATTAAGCGTCGTTGGATAAAAGTATTTTTTGCAAAACAACTTATTTTACCGTTTGTTAAAAAGGCAAAACAGATTCGTATGGGAAAAGGAAAGAGTAAGATACGTGCATTATTTACAACGATTCAAAAGAATGATTTACTTTTTATTTTTAGTTTTTCGACAATGCGTGTCACCCTTGAAAAACAATTACCAACAGCATTATTTTTTTTTCAATTATTTAAATATATTAGAAACAGGATGCATATAAAACTACAATTTTTTATTTCACCATATATGTTTTATCACAATAATGGTCTCTGTTGGTACAAAATTACGCGTTGTTGATAATAGTGGTGCATTATATGCCTATTGTATAAAATTACTTGGGTTTCCAAATGGAATAGCTAGTATTGGTGAACGACTTGTGGTAGTTATCAAACGCGCTGTTCCAAATAAAAAAATTAAAGCACATGAGGTTCGTTTAGCATTGTTAATATATGATCGTCATGATTTTAAACGTAATCAAACAGGAGTAGTGTTACGTTTTGCGTATAATGGTGTTCTTATATTAGATGGGCGTTTTAATCCAATAGCTACACGTATAAAAGGCATGTTACCGCAAGAATTCAGGTTGCAACATAGAATTAAGTTTTTATTAATGGCACATGGTGTATTTTAAAAAATGTATTCTTTATTAATCACTTTTTTACAAACACGTAATATTCTTTTTACTTTTAAATTTTGTCATAAGCAAAGTACTGCATATAATCAGATCGGGTATATTACTCTCCTACAACGTGTTCTTAGGGTAGTATTTATTTGTACATGTACAACGCTTACGACTGCATTTTTTATACAAATACTACTTATTTATCATTTATTTTATATACGTGGTACTGTTTTTTATTATAAACAAAAAAATGGAACATCATTAAAATATATTTTCGGTTGGCGTATAATATTTAGAACACTCTTACCATTGTTACATCTTTCATTTGGTTTAGCAGATATAGCTTTACCTGCTATATCCCTAACCAATACTGCAAATACTGTGCTCTATAGATATATTTGTATATATAATACTACTCTACAAAATATATATAACTATATCTCAAATATTCCTACAGAGTTTCGATTTTTCATACCCACACCAATGGGATTGTTTTTCACAGAAGGTGCTTTTGACATTTATGAACAACTAATGTCTAGAGTTATGTCACGTATCGAATGCATAGTTGATTTACATTTTTTTAAATTAATATATACACGATTAATTATTAGTTTTCTACATTTTCCAATCATGTAGTATTGTTTTTGTATAAATTGTGTGTGCTCTTATACGGTAGTACCATATTTAGTTTATATTATATACATAAATTTTTTTATTATTTTTGTTTTTTTTTTCAACATTAAAAGATACAGTCTTCTATAAATCAATAATACGTTATCCTACACCAATTTCACTAACATATACATGGAGTTTTGGTGTACTTACAATGATTTTTATCGTATTACAAATTCTGACTGGAATTCTTATTTCTTTTTATTACACAGGTTCAACCGCTGAAGCATTTAATAGCGTGCATATGGTGTTGGTTGATGCTGATTTTGGTGCGCTATTGTATGCCATACATTCAGTTGGTGTTACTGCTATTTTTATATGTATGTTAATACATACATTTCGTGCAGTACAATACGTATTGTATGATGAACCACGTGAGGTTGTGTGGAGTAGTGGTCAGTTGTTATTTTATTTAACTATGATCATTTCATTTTTAGGGTATGTACTTCCATGGGGACAACTTAGTTATTGGGGTTGTCGTGTAGTAATTAATGCTGTGTCTTCTATTGATATAATTGAAGAAGAACTACAACGTATGTGTGCAGGTGGAACCGCACTAACAAATACTACATTAGCGCGTTGTTTTATTTTACATATTGTCTTGCCATTTATTCTCGTTGGTTTGATTTTTTTACATTTTTATTTTTTACATCAGGTTGGTTCTAGTGTTCCACTTTTAGTGAATATGGAGGCTACAGAAAGTATATTGCAAAGTACGAGTTTTCATGTATATTTTATAATAAAAGATTTGTTTATTAGTTGTTTTGGAATTCTACTATTTTTGTTACTGTTATCTAGAGTTGCACAATTATCAGGTACAGTACCGCTACATTCATATTTTGAAATTTTGCATAATCATAATGCAGCAGATCCAGCCTATACCCCATTACACATTATGCCAGAATGGTATTTATTATTATTTTATGCTGAGTTAAAGATGTTTTCTAATAAAACACTTGCCATTAGCACTGTAACTACATTATTATTAACATACTTAAGTAATGATGAATACCTATATGATGATATACTTGTTATTAGTAATTCTGTCGATGAACTACCTAGTTTTGAATATAAAGTTAGCGTTGATATGTTTACTTTTCCTGCAATTTTTAGTGAAAGCGTTTATACGTATATTCCGCGTAAATATTTTGTTGCATGTTATACAGGTATAGAAGTATTCGTACAGCAGCTATACGCATGTATACGTACACTCGTTGTATGGGTATTTTTTTTTATTTGGAACTTTTTTTTTTTTATTGGAGACTTTTTTTCTTTTCTTTGTGTTTTTCTAAAAGATACTATTACTATATCTGTGCCACAAGCGTGCGTTTTTATAGTAAAACTATTAAAAAAACTTGGTTTATATTTGTTAGATTTTGGTGATGATTTTATTTCTGGTGTACTGGAATCATTTGATGAAAAACCACTTATAACTGTGTTTGTTGCAGTAGGTGTTATTGGTTCCTATGGAATTCTTATATATTCACTTCCTGGATATTTTAAAGAATTATATGTAAATTTCAAGGAAGGAGATCCAGTTGCAATTCGTGATGTACATTTTTTAGTGAGTTGTTTTCTTATAGGCGTTGCTGCGATTCTGTACCATGAGTTTAAGGATGATAAAAGCTTTTATGAGGATGATTATTATGATGATAGTATTTATGAACATTTTTAATATTGTATTATATATTACTGCTATTTTTGTTTGTGTACTACTCTATAGTTCCAAACTATGTTAAAGCGAGCCAGCCTATTTTTCAGTAGCGTTATTAATACAGAATCTCCATAAAAACTTGTGTTTGTACATCTGAACGCTCGTATAATACTCGTTCAGTTATATTTAGCTGCTAGAGCCTATAGTTCAGCGGTAGAATGGACGCTTGATAAGCGTTAGGTCAATGGTTCGATTCCATTTAGGCTTATGGTACGCACCGTTACCTAATAGTGATATACAGACAGAAATAGCTCAACTGGAAGAGCGTCGGCCTCCAAATCCGAATGTTGTTGGTTCAACTCCAATTTTCTGTGTTTTTTTTTGTTATTTTTTATGTATATATTATAGCAAACAACAATGCAATTCCTTAAAAGCTGGGTATTTACCACAGATCATAAGCGTATTGGTATTCTGTATTTATTATTAGGGATATTTAGCGGGTGGCTTGCAATCCTATTGTCCATTCTGGTAAGATTGGAACTGGCGTGCCCTGGTGATTTTTTTTTTCTGGGTAACTATCATTTCTATAATGTAGTCGTAACATTACATGGGTTGTTAATGTTATTTTTTGTAGTTATCCCAATATTATTTGGAGGTTTTGGAAATTACTTTATTCCTATTCTTATAGGTAGTCGTGATTTATGTTTCCCGAGACTAAATAATTTTAGTTTTTGGTTACTATTTGTATCTTTATTATTATTATTAACATCTGTGTTTTTTGATGGTGGGGCTGGTACTGGTTGGACATTGTATCCGCCATTGTCTGGTATACTTGTTCATCCAGGAATAGCTGTTGATATGGTTATTTTTAGTATTCATCTGTTAGGAATTTCCACAATTCTCTCTTCCATTAATTTTCTATGTACTATTTTTTTTTTAGCTGCTCCTGGTTTTTTTACAAAGGATCTAGTCTTATTTGTATGGTCAATCGTTGTTGCAGCCATTTTACTATTAATTGCACTACCAGTATTAGCAGCTGCAATTACAATGATTTTATTGGATCGCCGTTATAATACTAATTTTTTTGATCCAGTCGGTGGCGGTGACCTTTTACTGTATCAACATCTATTTTGGTTTTTTGGACACCCAGAGGTATATATATTAATATTGCCTGCATTTGGCCTCATAAGTCATATTCTATCTACATGTTCACATAAATTAATTTTTGGTAAGCAAACAATGGTTAGTGCTATGATAGCTATTGGTTTGATTGGCTTAGTAGTATGGGGACATCATATGTATACTGCTGGAATTGATGTCAATGCCCGTGCATATTTCACTGCCGCTACAATGGTAATAGCCATTCCAACTGGTATGAAACTTTTTAATTGGGTAGCAACTATGTGGCACGGACAACTACAACTCTCTGCAACATTTTTGTTTGCTATTGGGTTTCTAATAATGTTTACAATTGGTGGCTTGACTGGTATTATTTTATCTAATGCTGGAATTGATGTATTGTTACATGATACGTATTTTGTAGTAGCACATTTTCATTATGTATTAGCAATGGGAGCAGGTTATGCAATTTTTGCTGGGATTTATTATTGGTTTTCAATAATGACCGGCATACACTATGCTGAACAATATGCCGTGTTTCATTTTTGGTTAACATTTATTAGTACTAATATTACCTTTTTTCCTATGCATATTCTAGGTATAATGGGAATGACGCGTCGTATTCCGGATTATCCATACATATATGCGGAGTTGAATGCAATATCTACGTATGGTAGTCTGTTGGCACTCATAAGTGTATGTTATTTTTTTTTTGTTTTTTATCAAGCTTATATGTATGGTGGTCCAAATAAACGTACACCATCGTATATATATCCAATTTCTACAATATCACGTATTGATGCCCTGCTTACGAATTTTTTTAAAAAAAATGGAATAGACATCATTATCGTCTGTGTTACATGTTTGCTTATAGGTATTCATATTTATATTGCGAAATGTCGCCTAGAAGCACTTAATATTCCTGCAATAACTACTGAACGCATTACACCAGATAACAAAGATGCTGTAATAGATTCTAACAGTACGTTAAAAATAGTAGGGATAGTTACGGTTTCAATGCTTGCACTTGTTCTACTTGGTGTAGGCTTATACTACGGTTCCCCAACATGTCAGGATTATATTAACACAACAATACTTAATCCACTTGATACCGCCGTACATTCTATTTATAACTATTTCTTTGGAACTACTGAACAAACGCAAGCTACGCTAGCAGTCACCCAAGAACACATTACTGGCCAACAGACCGGAACCCTTTTTACAGATACTATAAAGATCGGTAAATTTGGCACAATTGTTACTGATACTAAAACCATACCACAGATTGGAGATACAATTTCGTTTAACTTTGTTGATCAGCTAGTAGAACATACACAGAATATACTCACCAGTACTTCAACAGTAATACCAGAAATTACTACAGTAGCTCGTTATGAACGTGGAACACTAGAGACGGTACGGGAGCTAGGCAAATTAGTAAAAGGTGCCACTGTATTGTTAACTGATAGGCCACAAGGACTATTTACTATGAATTTTGCTGTAACATTTATTATGGATACTGCTCATGAGTTGGCATTTGGGGAAAATTGGCAAAGAGTTGCACAAATAGGTAGAACCATACTAAGTATATTTACTTCTAATTTAGGAGCTCCTGAGACGTGGACGGATGAACAAGGTACTATATTCAAAGCAGTTGTGCATGTTTTTACTGAAGAACGTATAAATTATACTAGTCGTAGTTTTGCAGAAACTTATAGTTGGTTTACAACATGGTTACTCGATCAGGCACAAGCAACAAAACCACTACAAAAATAATCCATATTTCTGCTTATATGTTTTATTCTTTGCTATAGTACTCTTTTTAATGAATTTTTTGGAAACCAATATTTTCTGTGTTTCTTTTTAAAAATACGCATAGGGTCCGGGCATTTACTTTGAGTAATCAAAGTGAACGGGTTTTTAACAAAGGAGAAAAAAAAATAAAAAGATATATGTTTTACTATTACCCCTTTGGGGGTGGTGGGTGGGAGTTGTGTAAATAATGGAGGGGCGGTGTCTTTGCGTGTTGTTTGTGGGCATTATGTTTGTGAAGGCGAAGTAAACGTAGTATAAGTAGTAGAATAAAAAGGAACTAACAAATAGGTAAGGTGGATGACAATAAGAAGACGCATAAGTGAGATAGGAATGTTGGGATATATGTGTGCCGTAGGAATACTAGTATTCTACGGATACCTAAACTATTTAATACCACTATACCATGTAGTATGTGCATACTCATTTTATGGTAATGCGGAGAAATGGTTGAGTGAGGATGCGGTAGGTATAGATGAGTTAATGCTAGGTGTGGTGTGGAGCTGGTGTATTGAATGTGGGGGATTAGTAGCGAGAGCAGTTACCGATAATAATGAGTGGTATATATTAGTATCCGCGGAAGTACGTGGGCTGGCACACATGTGCCTGAGTATTTTTTTTTTATATGATGGGTTGGTAGCGGATTTTTTTGTAGCGATAGCAGGGTACAGTGGGATGTGGATAGGTGGTAGCTTGCTAGGAATAGTAGACGAGAATAAACCACAGTCTGCTGGTTTATATACCGGTAGTTCTTTTAGTTGGTACCTTGGATACATAAGTAGAAGTAAAGAAGCAGCCGAAACAAACTATGTATACAGGGAACTGACTGCGTATGGCGATGAGATTGAGAGCGACGTGCCGGTATATACAGTATACATGTGTACGAGAAGTGCTGCAGCCGTTTTATTGGAGTTTTATGCACTGCAGGAAAGGATGTTTATAGTAGAAGCAGAAACTAGCTTGGTATTGTACAGGATGTATAATCCTACACTATTCGATACAGTTAGCATAGTAGTTTATTGCATAGTGCCGGAGGAGTATACTATGAATGTACGTAAGTTACAGTGTTTTTGTTTTGACATATTATATGTACAGCCACTGGAAAGCATAGAACTGCCTGTATTATTTTATATAGAAGCTTTAGAAAATATGCGCAAAGCTGTGAAAAATATTATGTTTTATTATTATCTGTTGGCTGTATAGAAGAATAGCAATGAAATACGGCGGTAGGCCGTATTTTATAGTTTGAAAGAGTAGCGTATAGGAACATATGCATGTAATGCGCACCCCATATTTAATCAATAATTGTATTTACATATCTTTCTATGACAAGAAATTTTTCGGTACGAGATTTTTTTTTAAATATTTTTATTTTTTTTTTAAGATGGTATGTCTGGTACTTACTTTTCAAATAAGTATATTGCAAAGTAACTGTCTACATATATATTGCCTTCAACGGAAAGATGTAGGTACTTATTGGCAGTGGTTGAATATGTATTATAGTAGAATCATGGAGCAGTTAAAGTTACTAAATCGTGGTACAAAGCAGCTGACCAGCCGCGGATGTACTTTATTTTTTTCAAATAGAAGGCTTCCACACGCTGTTAACATGTATATGCTTATGACAGGTAGTAGTATATATCGTATTTATTCTATGTATGTGTATTTATGGATGAGCTATGCAAACATATTTTATTTTTTTTCATTGTTTTTTATAATGTTGTATAAACTAGTTATTACATTAAAAGAAGAAGGCGCCCAACCTAATAGGCATACTAAGAGTACAGTAATTCGTTCCCCCCATATAGATAAACGCGGCCGCGAGCAATTTAGATATAGTGTTGCACGCCGTTATATTCAATATCCATATTTCTTATCGAGCCTTAACACATTATATAGTACCTTTTTACATAGACAATTATATAGAATGAAAAATATAACCTTTTTTACCTCACCGTATAAAAAAATGCAGAAAATTAAAACAAATGTTTGTACAGCTAAATATAGCACCGTGCAGACACGCTGTCTAAAGAAAACTAGTGTTAAACTACCAGTAAAAAAGGTAGTAGTTGATAAGCCTCGCGATAATATACCCCTTGCTATATATGTTATGTATATAGACGAGGGACGCGGCTTATTTGTGCCAGCCTCTATTGCGTGTCCGACCTTGTACATATATCTTGGAGGGCAGCTTGCACGCATGCGTGCGGCTGGTACAATTGCACGTGGCTGTAGCTATGTGTTTCAGCTAGAACAGGATCCTGTAACAGGTAATGATGTATATGGATATAAAGGTATGCAAAGTTTGCGCACAGCGAATGCAATGTTGGTTGATAATATCAATGGCTTTCCAGTAAGACAAGCAGATAGCGAGTGGTTTACGGCTTATACGATGGCCTTGTTAACAAATGTATTATGTTTGGATTTTTTAACTGGGGTTACATTAGTTGATAATCACCAGCGCCCGATTAAAGCACGTTATCCATTTTTTTATCATTATTTTTTAGCATATTTTACCTATATGCGTGAGTATATGTCCCGTAAAATAACACAAGCACATCACGTTACACCAAGTGGCGTATACTGTATCTGGAACCGGCCGCTTACATATCCATTACAGCCAGATCCGTTTTCACCACTGGTTGAGACACATTATGATGGTTTTAGTATAATCGATGTTACGTTTAAGCAATCACTGTCTCAATGTCATTCAGCACACATATACCCCTCCACACTAGCACAATTTTCTGAAATTGGCTCTAAATATATTGGATTCCACCTTACTAACATCCTGGCTGAAAGTGATAAATCGGACGCTTAGTAGAGTCCGTTGGTATGTGCGTTTGGTGGAATTTGTAGTTATACACAATAACATGGTGCATATTGTATTCAGTACATAATAAGGACGTATAGCAGCTATATTTTTAAATGTTGTCTATTATAATAACTATATGCCTTTATACATTCTTTTTTTTTGATCCTACTAATTTAGTTTTTTTTTTCTTTATTGTGTTATGTTGTATACGTGCTGGGCAATATATGCGTAAAGCCGAACGTAGAGAAAGTACAATTACACGTCGACTAGTGCAGCTACATGTATGTGCCATTCAACCGCAGTATATAACAATACCTACCAGTGAATACATATATATGCCACTACTTATGCCGCACATTAATATTATAGCATGTAGTACATTAAATTTGGGAATACATACTTATGCCGCAACTATGAGTATACACAGAAAAACAGTGTGGCACACAGTTGATGGACAATGTCGCGTTATTCCAATAGTATACAAGTACAATAATCCAGGTTGTAGTAAGTAAATAATTATATAGAGTCGGAATATTTTTAAATAAACCAATGCCACTAGTAATAATATTACTATTATGCGTAGCGATACTAGCCACTTTCTATAAAGAAAGTCGTACCCAGACTGAGCAACAACAGCTCCAGACTGCGCCTAGTACAACATGGCGTGCAGTAACAAATGGAATTACTGCCACCTTCACAAAGATACGATCACGAACAGCGATGTATCTTTTTCAGCCCGCACACTACTTTGCATTATTTTTTTACATGGAACATGCATTTTCAAAAGTTTTTACAACAGAGCACAGCACTAGAACCTATAAGTGCAGCCGCCAATTTAATACTATTTTCACTGAATTCAAAAGAAGAATTACAGCAATGTTTACTTCACAATTTATTATAAAATGTTTTCGTGAGATTGTCTTATTTTTATTTTATTGGACTATTACATTTTGGTGGATGTATATATTAACAAAAACTGGAGCAGATGTGATTATGTTTTTTTATAATATCGGTATAGATAGAGCAGTCTTATACTTTATTTATTGTATTTTTCCAGAAGCAAATGGCGCAGTAGTTTGTGCTAAGTTTAGTGACGTATATGTTTTCTTCTTATCCATATTACTACGTAGTTTGCTTAACTTTATTATTAAACGTTATTTTGCAGGGCGTGACATCAGTACGGCCAACTATACTAATTTTTTTGTATATCACAGTTTTGATTATTTTCTTAAGTTATTAAGTATAACCAGTGTCTTTGGGTTACTTCATTTTATTTTCTTTTAAGCAAACGGTATTATGGCTATGCACGCACTCCTTGTTGTTCTGGTGGATGTAGGTTAACGGCAGACTAACTGGCTCATTCCCAGTAGGTAGTGGTTCAACTCCACTCGTCCATAAGCGCGGCATCTTTTGAATATATAATGTTGATGTAGGCATAAGAAATAAATAGCGGAAAAAAAGCATGCGGCGTGGTGCCTTTTTTTTATGCATAAGTTAGGTATATAGTTCAGTGGTAGAATTTCCGCCTTTTAAGCGGATTGTCGTGGGTTCGATCCCCATTATACCTAGCAACTTCCAATGCAATTAGTAGAAATGCGTTAAAGGATATAGTTGTAGTTAAGATGTATGTGTACATGGCATAGTTCACTAGCACGGTATGTTGCGTATCATGTATGCTATGCATGTATTATATAGTGTACCAACTATAACGTTTACTATTCATGTATTCTATTACTACAGGCATCTATGTTAGTATTGAATTGTATTTAAGTCACCTATACGATAGTACATGTGGGCAGCGTTACCTCTTTAATTAGTGGTAATAGTATGTGCTGCTTAACCTAGCTTGTTCCACAAGTACAAGATATTATAAAACAGAAGTCTCCGCTCCGTTAATGATCGCATCATTTAAATTTTTAGGTGCAGGAATAGCATGTACAGCTCTTTCAGGTGCTGCAATTGGTATTGGAATTATTTTTAATGGTTTACTTGGAGCAATGGCCCATAATCCACGTTTAGTAGAACGTTTATTTCAGTATGCTTTACTTGGTTTTGCATTAACTGAAGCTATTGCACTATTCGTATTAGTGATAGTATTTATTATTTTATTTTAACGTTACCGTACTGTGGTGTAGATGCTAAGTAGGAGCACTGGTCCTATAGTTCAAGGGTAGAATGTTCTGCTCATGACGGAACAGTTACAGGTTCAATTCCTGTTAGGACTAGTGCCCCACAGCTATGCATAACTGCTATAGCTCGTTTTTTGTGTGTAGTATATTAGAAACATGAATGGTGTATATAATTTATATGATAATACTATCGTATAAATCAATAATGGGAAGTGTACAGACACTTCTAAAAGCGCTGATACTTGGGGTATTTATCTGTATTGTCTTAGTGGCAATATGTGTTCTGGGTTCTAAACTATGTCTTCCAATATCTGACTCAATAGGTGCATTGAATGATATTACGAATAACGTACGTCCACGCGAAGTAAAGGTTGAGCCTTGGCTAAGTTTTGACGAGTGTAAGCAGTTGTTAGCCGACGTAGTTGATACCATTAAATTGGATCACGCGCTACATTATGAAGATTGTATGAAACTCAGTTTAAAAAACTATAACCAGGATGTTTATAAAGAGTGTTTTAATCGATTACTGTTAGAAGATGAATTTCTATATTTAGTAGAGAAAGACCCAAGTACTCTCACCCCAGCTGTTAGGCGTGAGATTGCTCGACGTCTACTTGATTTGTTTTTTAAGATATTTAATGTTACACCTAACTCAGGCCCACTATATTACGACTTCACTTCTTGCATCGATACCCTTTATTTTGATCAATTCAAAAAAGCATAGCAGTACTTATATTATGCCTGCACTTCTTACATCGATATTTTTTATGTTACTCAATTCAAAAAAGCATAGCAGTACTTATATTACGACTTCATTATTTTGTATCGATATTGGTTATTGTACTCAATTGAAAAAAGCATAGCAGTACTTATATTACGACCTCACTTTTTGCATAGATATTCTTTATTGTACTCAAGGAAAAAAAAAGCATAGCAGTACTATATTGCGTATAGCGTATAATCTGTAGTTGTTCTTAAGTTTGTAGTATTTATTGAAGCTATATTTCATGTCGAATTACTTTTTAATAATAGTAGCAGCTAGTATGGAAGTTATAAAAGAAATGCTCATTAGCAATATACTACTATCATTTCTTTTGCATGATTGATCGACTCTGTCGATGATAATGGTGCATATATATTTTGCTCACTAACACATTGCAAGTATAATAGTGTATTCTAAGCATAAAGAATGGGTTTATTTTACTCACTAAAGGATACCTATAGCATACGGATGTAGAAGAAATAAGGTAAAAGTGCATAACGATTTGGGATATGTTCCCGTTGTCATAATCCCAAGGTAATACTATACGTATTTATGTGTGTAGTATGCTACTGGCTGCTATGACATACACGTATACTGAAATAAGATGTATTCTATCTATCGTTAGTATCTTACCTTTTCGTTTTAAGGGTAGTTGGAATGGGTAACAGCCGTTCCAAGCCATTCATGCGTAGCTGGGCTGAGAGGTTTTTACAGTCATATTGGAACTGAGATACTGTCCTAACCCTGTACAGGGGCTGCAGTGGAGAACTTTGGTCAATGGATTTCGCTAATTCTAAACCAGGAACAAATAAAGAGGAAGAATGTATAAATACTGTAAACTCTAGTAACCGATGAAACAATGTCCACATTGGAATACAAAAAGACGCACCGGACAAAACTTGTGCCAGCAGCCGCGGTAATACAGGTGGTGCATATCTTTATCAGCTTATTTGGTGCGTACAGGGTGCGCAGGCTGTAATGTTAGTTGTTTTCCTAAAAGTATAGTGCTTGTATAACGGAAACAATACGATATTACTTGAGTTAACTGGATGATTGTGTGATACGTACAAGTCATAGCGCTGGAATTTGTTTAAAATTTGGTGAAACGCCCGTAGGTGAAGACGAAGATCAATGGTTAACTGACGCTCAGGCACGAAAGCTTGGGGAGCGATTGGGATTAGAGACCCCAGTAGTCCAGGCTGTAAACGATGAGTGCTACTTATCTATTATTTACGTAGAGTAAGTAAGCTAACGCGCAAGCACTCCGCCGGGAAACTACAGTCGCAAGGCTCAAATCCAAAGAAATTGGCGTAAATTAGTTGCAAGCGGTGGAGCATGTGATTTAATTCGATACACCGCGAGGAATCTTACCAGTATTTGCATATTAGTTCTTAGTACTTTGATAATACATATTCTAACCATATTGGTATTGGCTATATGTTGCTATACAATTAGCTGTGTTACAACAATAGTGCCGTGGTTTGTATACTGTATTAAAACAGAAGTAGTATCTAGTTTTTTTAACTATTGTACTATTATTTGTTATACTATATGTAGTCTGGCTTATAGAATCCATACAACATACACGGTATATATAACAGTGGTTAGTTTATATTAACCAACATATAGTAACATTGAACTACTACAGGTGCTGCATGGTTGTCGTCAGGCCGTGTTGTGAAATGTGCTGCATACAGCAAGGAACGGCCGTAACCCAACGCGCTAGTTACTAATATAAAGTTGGTAGTGCGTAATTAATGTCTTTTATTTTGAATCATTTTTCTTCGGAAAGCTTTTTTTAAAAGATATTATCTTGGATGACGTCAAATCATTCTGGCCTTTATATGCTGGGCTATACATGTGCTACATTGGTAATTACAAATAGTATACGTTATTGTGAAGTAATGTAAAGCTCTAAAAATTATCCATGTTTGGAAAATTCTCTGTAACTCGAGAATATGAAATAGGAATCGCTAGTAATCGTATATTATGAACGATACGGTGAATATGCATACTAATTTCGTACACACCGCCCGTCAAGCAGTGGGAGTGGGCATTACGCTGAGTGCTGGCTGATTGGTGACTGATTTTATCTATTTGTGTATATAGATATGGTGTATATTCCATATTTTTTGTGTATTGGTATTGCCATATTTATAGTCTGGTCATTATTTAACACGGTGCTATCGTAGTGTTCATAACTGAAGTTAAGTCGTAACATGGTAGCCGTAGGGGAACCTGTGGCTGAAAATCAGCTGTATTTATTTTTTACTTATATTGTGTGCTGTAGAGGTTTTATTTTTTATGTTTGTGGCGCATACTGCGCCACACGTGCATGGATGTAGGTTAACGGCAGACTAGCTGGCTCATTCCCAGTAGATAGTGGTTCAACTCCACTCGTCCATATTTTCTATAGTATCTATGTATATATATAATGTACTCCAGTCTGTATACGTTTTTGTATCATCGTGATGCGATTAACACAGCTACTAATGCTGTATTTTCTGGCCTAAATCAAAATATACGTGTTCCACACTACATAGGTAATTTTTTTTATTTTAAGAAGAAAAAGTTTTTAAATATTATCTATTTTGCTTATCTGTTATTACTTGTATATTCTCGTTTTTCTTCAATAATTGCTATTTACCAACGTTTTTTTTTATTATTTTTTACATTTTTTTTTTCTACTAGTTTACAATTTAAAAGTGGTCTTTTAAATTGGCAGGATTCTTCTTTTTTGAAAACTAATTTTTCATCCACGTTACGCACTAATAGTCTACATCTTCTAAAAGTATATGGCGATACAACACATCCAGTTTTTTTTAATACATACTATTCATCTTTTTATAAGACTGGGTTATTATTTAAATTGTTATTTGGTATTCTTTCTTCTGAATTTGAAAACCACACAAGCACGCATTTTACGATTTTCAATTTTTTTTCGTTCTTTAAACGTTGTGTACGTATGTTGATACCAGCATTTTCTCGAATATTTTACGCTATTAACCTTTTAGAATTTGATGATAATAATATGTATTTTCAGTTGTATGCGCGCAAAATAGTATTTGCATTATTTACAAAAATACAAGATATTTTTTTACAATTTGATGGTACAACTACACTCCAACCAAATCTAAAGCACAAGTTCATAGATAAAGCTGTTATACCAGTTAGTATAAATTTTACAACACGTCTACGTAAAAATTTTTTAGCATCTACAACGAAACGTCCTGGTGAAATTTCAGCAGCGTCTCGTATTTTTTTTATGCATGTGTATGTTGAGCATTTATTTGCACTATTACATAAACGTTCCTACTTTTCAGCTATGCAAGGTATATCTTATAGAAAATCTACATATACCGTTAGCTTATTATCACGTACGGTTAATTTATCAGATATTACAAAGTTTTTTATACGCCGTTTATATTTTAGACGTGCTAGAACGGTCTATAAAAATACATTTTTATCTGGTAAAATTACTTTGGGGAATCTAAATGAGTTTGAGCATCCTGATTATTTACATAAAATTGTAGAACGTATACGTATTCCAGCAGAAGAACAGGTCTACAGCCAATTATTTTTATTGGATTATGTATTAGGTAGTGTTTTT
>Ga0074193_1001099_pt1 | contig 36916 bp, 57 predicted proteins | sample EPASupsiteHSE605_FD_64523 | JGI IMG/M metagenome (GOLD analysis project Ga0074193, IMG submission 64523) | Bioremediated contaminated groundwater from EPA Superfund site, New Mexico - Sample HSE6-05 | ecosystem: Environmental > Aquatic > Deep subsurface > Groundwater > Contaminated ... | reverse complement strand
CTCTCTCCGCCATTCTTCCTTACAAGAGAGTTTCGGGATGTTTTTTCGAAACGCGGTGCATATATATTGTCTTTCGGCATGGAGAAGTACCCAAGAGGCCGAAGGGGCTCCCCTGCTAAGGGAGTAGGCGTGTCAAAAGCGCGCGAGGGTTCAAATCCCTCCTTCTCCGCCAGAAACCCGCAATGCATTGATAACACAGTGCATTGCGGGTTTTACTATGTTCCGATTATAATACAACTTTCGACGCAAAATGTGCTCTCGTGGTTAGTAATTTTCTCTTGCTACCCTCTCTGTTACCCACTTCGCACGCTGAGCGCTACCCATCGCGTTACCCACATTCCAATACCGCCTCAGTTGACAAAAACCCGTAATCATAGCAAAAAAGTTGCGCTGTAGTTGGCGCAACTTTTTGTTATTCTATTTAGCAAGCGCTCTTGGAAGCTTCGTCGGCTTCAACGAGAACCTTTTTCGCTCTCGCGATCAGTCGCTTTCTTCCCGTGTTCAAGATCAACGCCATAAGTCCACCGGATATGTAACTCTTGCGCCGCAGCTCGCGCTCAAGATCAGAAATTTCCTTGCGAAGTGCTATTTCTTCATTGTATAGGTCCATACGCCCGACCTTTCTTATGTACCGGAAGTACTGCTGCTAACCGTATCCCCTGCCCCCGACAGCCCGTCCTTAGCGTTCTCCGTAAGCCAGGCCCGTTTTTCGTTCAACTGGGCGACAATCTCGTCTATAGCCTTGCTGAGCCATACCGTAACGCTGATGTTCATCGCCTCGAGCTGCGCAATGACGAGCCGTTTCTTCTCGGCGCCCATGCCGGAGCCCTGTATAGACGTTTCGACCTTCTGGACCAAATTGGACACCAGCGAGAGTATGTACTGCTTTCGCTCCTTCAGGACATTCGCAAGAAGCATGCAGACCAGCGCAAAGGTTAGCGCGAGAAGTATTTCCTTGAAGTTTTCCATATAAACCTACCTTTCAAAATGTCAGTTAATTTTTAACAGTCCCGGTCCTGATTGACGGCCGTATCGTAGATAATGCCGCCCTTGGTGTTTTCCGCTTTAGATTTGTCCATGTACTTGCCGAGCACATAGCCCGTTGCCCCCTGATACATCCCGATGAGGGCCGTCAGGAACGGCAGAGAGCCGCTGTAGTTGTTGATAATCGCGAGATAGCAGAGCCCGAGCGTTGCGGCTGAGAGCATGACGTCGGCGATTAGAATAATAATCGCGATCACCTTGGACATTGCCGGCTTCATGCATCCACCGCGGGAGTCATTCCCATAGCAATCAGCTTGCGGTCGAACGCTCCTCCGCGATACTCGAATACCAGGCTCCTTACCTGATCATGAGACAGATCTATAACGTCGTTGTTGCCGTCCGGATCGCTGCCGTCACCCTTGATAATTTGAGCGTCCATCAAAATGTTGACAACATCTCTCAAGCCGTAGTCGTTTGGAATGTCATTTAGAGTTTTGTATCTCACCGTGTCGTCCTCCTCTCTTGCGATATAGGGCACCCCGGTATATTCGCAGATGCCGCGGCAGATCTCTTCGGCACACTCGAGCCAGAAGGCCTCGTTCGCCATCAGCTTCGATGCCTCTTCCCAGTTCGTCATGAACGCGAGCTCGACAAGGATTGACGCATCTGTTCCCATAGCCTGACAGTTGACCTCGGCGAACCTGTCAGCATGCACTCCCCTGTCGACCTGCTCCGTGCCCTGGGCGAGCTGAGCCTGTACCAGCGCCGCCAGAGCCGCACTGTCACCCACACGCGCCGGCACCGAATGGATGTAGGTACAGACGCCCGTCGCGCTGTTAAAGGATGCTCCGTCACCTACAGCGTTGAAATGCACAGCGACAGAAATTTCGCACAATGCCGCCTTAACCAAAGCCTGACGCTTTGCGAGACCGGCGCTGTCGTCGCCGAGCGTATCGTTGGTCGCATCGTCATCGTCCCAGCCGACATTAAAGGTCTCAAAGCCGCAGCGCCGCAGCGCGGTGTCCAATTTGGACGCAACTCCGACATTCGCATAATGTTCGCGGTACTGTGTCCCCTTCAGGATGTCGTAAACACCATCGCCGTTTATGTCGATATCGGCCAGCATCGGCGGCGTACGTTTGCCGGCCGTGTTCGATGCATGACCGGCGATTATAGCAATTTTCATGATTGCCTCCTAATCTGACCCTTCAAGGTCTTTAATCCTGTGGTTAGCGACCTTGAACTTTTCCTCGTAAAGTGCGTCGATTTCCTCCAGCCGCCCTTCCACCTTATACATACGGTCGATAAGGCAGTTATGCTTGTCAACCTTCTGTTCCAGCTGCCCGATCCGGTAGTTTGATAGTCGGTTAGCGGCCAATATCCCGCTCACCGAGCCGAGCAGTGTTCCGCTGAAGGCAAGTACCGCCGTCAATATATCCGGTGCCATTCATCGCCCTCCCCTATGCTGCCATCAGGCCTATAAGCTCGGTGTACTGCTCGTTCGATATTCTGTCATTGAGCAGAAGCACGTCCAGCTTCTCAGCGAGTCCCTCGGTGCGTCCCTGGGATATCAGGTACTTAGCGCAAGTGTATGCCATTTAGTTCACCCCCATTTCAAACATCGACACTCTCGTGTCAAGATCAATCATAGCTTCAGCCATGTCAGCAGCGCTCGGCGGCTGTGGCAGCGGTTCCGGAGCTGGCACAGGGACCGGCTCCGGCTCGTTTGTGAGCGTCAGGATGCCGTCCTCAAGTGTCTGCCGAGCAAATCCGCCTGTGTCCTGCTTTGCGAGTTCAAAGCCGTCGTCTGCGCAAAGCGTGACGGCTCCGGTAACGGGAAGCGTCACTCCTTCAACTCCCGTATAGCGCACCGTGTCGCCGGAGGGGATATACCCCGTGCAGGGATATTGGTTTGTTTCGTTTGTTATGTACATAGGCTTTCGCCCTCCTTTTAGTCGTCCGCCCAGGCGAACCAGATATATGTGTAACCAGCTTTAATCTGATATGCGTAACTAACCGCTGCATAAAAAGTGATTGAATCGACACCAAATGACGGTCCATAAGGATATGCTGTAGCATTTATCATCGTCGGGCCGTAAGAAGTTCCATAATTTCCGCCCCATATTCCTATAGATTTTAGGCTGTCGATAAACTGAATATAGTTGCCGGCATATACGTCAGCTTGAGAAGTAGATGAAGGTTGTTGTATCAGCATACCTGCTGTCGGATTAAAACCCAGCCCGCCGATAGTATATGGCGACGTGATATCCGACGCCGGCGTAAACGTACCGCACGCGAATTTCTTTTTTACCGCTCCGCCCACAAAACAACTAGCCACAGAGGCTCACCGCCTCTCGGTTAGCTACACGACGATTTGTAGATCTGTAATCGAGAGCCCTGCCGTAAGATACACATCGACTGAAGTCGCGTCGTCCGCTATCGTGTAATAATCCATGCCCGTACCTATCGCACGAAACAGCTTTCCGTTCCGTTTCACCGCGAAGAATGCTGTCCCAAACCAGTCGACAAACACCCATAAGCTGATAATATCTTTCCATGCAACCCCGAATGGAAAGGAAATTACGCCCTCGCTTGTTGTGACGTCGGGTAAGCCGTAAGTTTTTGCTGACTTTCCTCCACCCGTGAAACACTGCGCCATCTAAGCCACCGTCCTTCCGGTGACCCCAGCAAAGGTTACTTGTGTGTGTGGGGGTGTGTGTGTGTGTAGACTGAAGCGGCCATTTGTCCGCGTGTCATAGACTTATTCATGTTGCACAGTCCTCCTTAATCTTTTTCAGCCGTCCATAAAATGGGGAACCAGCTCTCATAACCCGCAAACGGATAGCTGCTTGGTGCTGCAGCAGTAAAGCCATCTGAATTGGTCGAAATTATATTGGCAACATGGCTTTGCAGACTTCCTTCTTGTAAAGCAACGTAGAAATAATTTGAATTAACGCTATCATAGTGAGCAGAAATTGTATTGTTTGATAAATTTCCATCTGCGTTACGAAACGCCTGTATCGTTACTCTATCTGGTCTGAATCCAAGCCCTGTTATAGATATTGTTTGCGTAGCGTTTGATAATAATATTGTTCCGCAAGCGAACTTCTTTCCGCTGCCACCGCCGCCCGTAAAAGCTTGACTCATTATCTCACCACCTCATACATAATTGGCAGCGCCACCGCCGGCTTTGCCGACGCGTAGAACGTGATTTTCCCTGCCGACGTTTGCGGTTTCACAGCATACCCGGCAATCAGTCCCCATGCCGTATTGATTAGCGCTGCCGCCGCTGCGTCGGTACCCGTCACACGGTCGACGTGCGGCGTGTCCGCTGCGAGTATGTCGGCGTCGGTCAGCTCGTAGGTGTACGGCGCCGCCGCGCCCGCCCAGTTTGCGGTTGCCAGTGTCGCGGTTTTGCTGAACCGTTTTGCCGCGCCTATATCGCTCGGCGTGAGAGCATCCGCACCGCCCGTCGCGTGATTGACCTTGTGAGCAGCCGCGGCATACGCCGTGCTTTCAGTATACGCAGCGCTTTTTAAACCAAGCGCTGTCTTGATTTCCGCGACCGTCTTTACTACCCAGGCGCCGACTCCGGAGGAAAAGAGAAACTGACTCGCTTCCGTCGCCAGCGATTTTGGAATAGCGCCGGCCGCGGCGTCCGCATTCGTTTTCATCTGTGCGTCGATCTTGTCCATGTTAGCGTTATGAACAAAAATGTCGTAGTTTTCATTCTCCGCGGGTTTCAAAAGCTCGTAATTCGGTGTCTGTGTTGCCATCAGGTTATATCCCCCTCTCTAAGTGTCGCGTGGGTATAGGCCGCGAGCTGCGCGTGAGTGTAGCCCGAGAGAACCGCGTGCGTCCTGTAGACGTAAACATACGAATACGCTAGGTGCGCCGGCTTGATTTCCTCGATTGCGGCCGTCAGGTCGTCCATGTTGGGCGGAATTCCCATAGTCCCTACAAACTTGACCTCAAAGCGGCTTTCGTCATTGTACTCGACGATAATAACGTCGCCGTTGGAAAAGCTCTCGGCGACGTTTTCAATCATCGCCTTCGTGGTCGTCCCCTGCCCGCGGAGCTTCGACATAATGCGCGTCCGGCGGTAATCATTTGACTTGGAGGCGTCCGTCGTGAGCCCCAGCGCTTTTTCCCAGGTCACGAGGCCCCATGTTGCCGTGGATACGTTCATCTGTACCATAAGGTCATCCCGGGCGGCCAGCAGCGCGTCTGTCCAGTGCTGGAAGGCTTCCTGCAGCGCGACCACCTGCGCGCTTCCCTTATAGCACTCCGGGAGCATGTCAATAAGTTCAGGCATCAGCTGATCACCACCGTTCCGAGGACAGGGACTTCATCGTCTGCGATTGAGATATTCGCCGCTCCGCCGTTGACCGTGAGCGCCGAATAATCCGTAACGCCGTCGATGTCCATAAGCATCATCGCCACGCGGTTATAAATGAGCGTGTACTTGCTGAAGGCAATGCCCTTCAGGTATTCATCCAGGGCCGTCGCAAAAGCCGCCTGAACCGCCGCCTTCGTCGTTGAGCTGTCGACGGTGATAGACGCCGCTACGTTGATTTCGAGCGCTTCCGCGCTAACCACGGTCACCGTGGCGCCGATTGGACGCTTCGCCTCGATATTCGCCGCGCAGTTATCAACAATCGTTCCGTCGACAGGCTCTCTGTCGCTGCCGACGATGAGCACCTTAACCGTGCCGGCACCGTTCCAGGTCGGAGTAACCTTTGCAGCTCCCACGCCGGAGACCTCGAGCGCCCACTGTTCATAGTGCGCGACATTTCCGGACGTCGCGGTGTTCTGAAGGAAGGCATAGAGCCTGGCGACCAGCGCCGCATCCGTTTCGGCGTCGGTACCTCCGGAAGCCGCGGCCGCGTTTGTGACCGACGTCACTCCGCTCAGGTTCTGCAGCTGGCCCGTTATCGTGCCGGCGGATACATTAAAGGCGGTGCCTATCTCCGCAGCCGTAGCGGCAACGGAAGCCGTCCCGATCGCTATGGTGGCCGCTGCGTCAACTGTAAACTGGTAACCGTCGGCAGTGACAAACACCTTGCCGGCGGGAATCACCGTTCCGTCCGTGCCGGAGACTGTCAGTGTGACCGTCGCCTTCGTTCCGGCTTTGCGAGTAATGCCATACTCGCCGCTGCGCTTGTCAATATATGCGCCGCTCGTCTCGTCGACATAGGCAATCGGGACAATGGCGTCAAGCGACTGATAGGTGGTCCAGATTTTAAAGGCTACCGTGCTGATCATGTCGTCTATGAAGCTGCCCTCGCGTGTGTCCAAATTGGACACCACAAGCCGCGATTTCATGTCAGTCTTGATCTGCTCGACTGTCAGGTCTTCATACATTGATTTTTACCTCCCCGTAAACAGTGTTGAGGGTGCAGGATATGGTAAGGGTCCCGTCCGTGAACGAGACTGAAATATCAGTTACGTCCGTGATGTAGGGATTGACGAGCAGGCACTCTCGGACGTAGCGCACCGCTTCCGACTGCTTCAGATCATCCGTGAACGGCTGCCCGATAAGGTTTTCAGCTTCGTTGCCATAGTTCCAGGTGTATATCTCGAGCTGAAAACGTGGAGTATTCAGCGCCTTCCACGCCCAAACGAGCACGGCGTCCTTGCCGGTCACCTCTTCCGGAGATCCATTTTTAAAAACGGGAGCGTTGTTCTCAAAATCCCACTTGACCTCGCGGTAAAGCGTCGCCGTTGAACGCGTCGTTTCGGTCGCCTCGGGTTGTATGCTTGGAAACAGCGTCATACGCTCACCACCTTACACGAAATATAAAACAGCTGGTCGTCTTCGGTCAGCACCAGCACCGTGTCGCCGACCGAGAGCACCGGAGTAACACTCGCTTCGAAGCCGGGCGGCGTTTCGCCCGACGGCACGACCGTTTCCGTATGCTCGAGCATGGCGGAGTTAACGCGCAGCTCGTTTCCTGATGCCGTAATACCGCCGACGTCGACCGTCAGCGGCGTCACAGTCAGCACCGTGCCCATGCGCATTATCAGCTTTCCGGTATTGCTGCCGGACTTTTTGCCTTGCTGCTCCGGGAGCATTTCCGCCAGTTCCGCAAATGGATTGCCTTCCATATTTACCTCATTTCGGGATTGAGCCCGCTTCCTGCTCATCCATGATTCGCTTAAAGTTCAGGACGAGCTTGTTGTAATACTGGCCGTTCTTCCATGTGTGAGTGTCACCGTCGATGTAAAACAGCCCGTGAACGCCCGTGTAGGGCTCCTGCACAATGACGGAGTTTCCCGTGACGCATCTCACGTCGCCGATGTTCTCCACAGTGATCTTCTGGCTAACGCCGTTATCCTCGAGCAGCTTTTTTGCCTTCTCGGTAGCGTCCTCATCCTTCGTCTGCTTGAGATAGCTCTGTAGCAGGCCGTAGAGCTTGATAAGGCTCCCGTCGGACTGCGTTCCGACCGGCTTATCTTCCGAGTCATAGATAACGACCTGGTTAATCATGTCCTCGATGCTCTCCGTGGTCGAGCAGGACATAAGGTTACTTCCGCCTTTGATAATCACCGTGTCGGTGTTAACGCCTTTTTTGATAACCGAGAGCTTTTTTCCCACAAAGCGTATTTGATAAGCTTCTTTGGTGGTTTCGGCCGCCAGCGTGTAGGCGGTCTGGATGATTTTATGGAGAGATACCCCAATAAAGTTGCGGGAGATCTGCACGCCTGTCACTGCGAGTTCGCCAACTTCGATGCCATAGTCCGCGCATACACGCGCCGTAATCGCCTCGGGCGTCATATTAGTAAACTTGTAAACTCCCTCGTTGCGCTTGACGTAAATTCCGCGGTCAAAGGCCGTGAGATCTATCACGCTGTCAGAGGTAGCTTTCTGCCGGCTGAAGATAAAGCCCTCGAAAAGCGCATTTCCCGCGTCTCTGAAGAGCGCTGCGCTTCCCAGAGGGCAGGATACCGTTGGTATAGCCTTATCTGTTGCAGAGGACAGCAGCCCAAACTCCAGCGTTCTGGCACATTGTTTGTAGTCGCCGGACCATGTCACTGTCGGGACGAGCTGCATCACGTCTCCGGAGCCCGCTTCCGGACTCGTTATAAAGAGCTCTTGCATCGCCTCACCTCACAGCAGGCTCTTATCGGGGATTTTGATGACTTGCCCGACAGAGATTATGTTCGCGTTTTTAATGCCGTTATAGATTGCCAGTTTTGGGTAAAGAGCTGCGTTTCCGTAGAACTTACGGGCGATCGCCGAAAGCGTGTCGCCCGATTTAACCGTGTATGTATTGGCCGTAACTGGCGAAGCAGCCGCAGACAAGCGCGCAAGATTTTCGGTACCGGCGCTCTGAGTCTGAACGGCGGCAAGCAGACGATAGCCGTGAAGGGAAATAGTTGCATAGACATCACCCGTTCCGTCCCTCTCGCCGTAGGTAATATCCTCAATAAGCACGGGGGAGTTTACCGATGTGCCGGGAATTACAAACCGCAGTACGGTACGGGCATCGCACCATGCTTCAAGTTTCCGGATGTAACTGTAAGGATCAAGGTAGGTACCCGGCTGATTAAACGGATAATCCTTCGCCGGGAACATGCATTCATCAATCTTGATCGGCGGCAGCGTGCCGTAACCGGCCAGCGCGACGTCGCCCAGCGAATGAATGTTGATAGTTTCAATTCTTATTCCGTGAGAGACTTCGAAGCTCGGAGGAGTAATCGGCAGCACCATCACATCGGCTGCGGCAGGATCAAATAGAATAAACTTCATAACACCCTCCTAATCAGCCCGGTACCGCGAGCATCTGAGCCTTTCTGATTTTTGCAACCAATGCGCTTGCAACTTTGTCAATGTCCGCCTCTTCGCGGATTACGAAGCTGTTTCCAGTGATTTTCACACTGGCAGAACCTCCGCCGTAGCCCCGCGCCTCCGAGGCCGTTAGAACGCGCTCACCTTCGTGAAGCATGGCGGGGTAATTGTCGTAGGGGACATAACTCATTCCAAACGCTTTTCCATAAGTGAAAATGTCCGAATTTTTTATTCCGGTAACGGAAACAGAGAATGTCCCAGAGCCTCCAGATGCAAGACCTTTTGAAAATGCCTGCCCTTTTTTGTAACCCGCTCCATAGAAAGCGTTGTCGGAAGAGCTATCGTCTTTGATGCTGTTAGCCAATGATATTTCGCTATCAAGCATCAATTGAGCGCCCTCTGAGCCGTTGTACTCATTTGCAGCTATGGCCTGAGCTTCCATGAGAGCGTTGCCCATTGCAGCACCGGCCTCCTGCATCCCCGTCATGTCGTCCATTTTGCTTGCGTCGTAATAGTCGGCTTTTGCGAGCTTATAGGCCTGCGCCGCCTCCTGCAGAGCATTGAGCTGCTTGGAATCTGCGTAGCTGTCGGTGACAATTCCTGACATGACCGACTGGAGTGCGTCATTTTCGAGCTGCGCCTTCTGGTTTTCGAGCGAAGCCTTGTATTGACCGATCTTGTTATAGGCGTCCTGCATTGCGATACCCGTGTCACCGGTTAACGCGTCAATCTCGTTCTGCATACCGACCTTGCGGATTCCGTTATAGCCCTCGCCCATGGCGTTGTCGAGCTCGTTTTTTGCGTCCGTCAGCGTGCTGGTAAGCCCCGCGAAGGTCTTGGACTGCGCTTCCATGCTGCCGGAATAGGTCTCGGCCATATAGTCGGAGATAGCTTTCGCGGCGTCCGCGCCGGGAATAAGCCCCTTTGTGACCATTTCCTGAATCTGCTCGTTCGTTTTGCCCGTCACGCTCGGAAGCCTGGAAAGTGCCGCGTATATATCGATGCCGCGCTCCATAAGCGGGTTCAGGTATTCCATGGTCGTCTTGCCGGTGACGTTCATGCGCCCCATGTAAGTGGCCATGTCCTTCATGGAGCTCGCGTCGAGATCCATCGCGGAGCCTGCCTCTCCTATCGCGTTCATTGTTTCAAGCGAGCCGTCCGCTGAGTAACGATAGGCAAGTAGTGTTTTGCCGATTGCGGTCAAATCAGGTAATTCAAACGGCGTCTTGGCTGACATAGTTTTCAGCTCATTGACATATTCAGAGGACGCTTCGTCGCTTCCGAGCAGAGTCTTAAACGATAGCTTCGTTGTTTCACGGCTCGCAGCTATGGAGGATCCGTTTGTGAGCGAATCAGCCTGCTCGCCGGTTACAGTGTCATAAACGCCCTTGTAATACTCCTTAAAGGAGTCGTCCTTTTTCTTTTCGACTTCGGCCAGCCCCTGAATCGCACCGACAAGTCCGCCGACCGCAGCGCCGACTGCGGCACCGACGGGTCCGCCTATCATAAGGCCCAGACCCGCGCCGGTTCCCGCGCCTGCAAGTGTGCTGCCAAACATAGTCCCCGCCTCGTCGCCATAGGCGCTGCCGACATAGGAGTTTGCAATCTGGCTCGCTGCGTTTCCGAGGAAAGCCGCAGCACCCGACGATGCTAGCGTATTCAGAATGCCGCTGTTCCCGGAGATGCCGGCGCGGTTTTCTGACTTGCTGACGGTGCTGGTCAGCGAAGTCATATCTTTTTCCGCTTGTTTGGCGTTGCTGGATACGAGCTTGAGATTGCGGTTCGCGTTTTCGTAATTTTGGTTTGCCATTTCAAGCTTCAGCTTGTCTGCAGCGTCGCCGGTCTTCATGAACTGCTTTTCCGCCGCCTTGAGCTCACTCTGAGCCTTCGAAACATCGACCTTAAGGCTTATTTTCGTACGATTAAGCGTGTCGAGCTTCGTCTGCAGACCTGTCAAATCCTTATTAAAGCTTTGGTTTGCATTCCGCATGGTGGTAACGGCCTGTGTAAAATTGTCTTTACCGGTTATGACGATAGATACGTCTTTGCCCATAGCCTACCTCCTCAGCTTAATCGCTCTTTTATCATAGCGCGGATTGCCCCTTTTTCGACGCTCTCGGGACAGAACTCCCATGAACGTCTCCCAGAATGCTCTTATAACGACCTTGTCCCCTGCCGGAAGTCTGTAATAGTCTCCCGGCAGGAGCCCATGCTGTGTAAAAAGGTAGTACATGAGCTGCGTCTCGGGGTCGTTATCTATTTTTTTTTAACGTCTTCGATCGTATCGATGCGGTAGCCTGAGAGTTTTTCGATCGTGCGCGAGAGATCGACGATCTCGCCGGGCAGAAACATTTTTTTGACGAGCTCCGCAGGCGTAGGTACCTTGTACTTTTCCAGCAGCTCCGGAGCCTTCAGATTCGGCTCAACGACGCCCGCCAGCACGATATGGACGTTGTTGTCCTCCGACATATCGCTCTGCAGTTCCGCGGCGCGGTTGTAAGGCAGCCCCCGCAGCTTGAAGATAACGGGCGCTCCGCACAGCTCGCTGAGCCGTTTCTGCTTGACCTGCTTTTCGGGCAGGTTCGGGATCTCGGCGCGAAGAAGAAGGTCAAGAACATTAACGGTGCTTTCTTTCTTTTCGTCCATGCTCATGCCTCCACAGTGTCAAGAAACTCGAAGTCCGTGAACGTGAACGGAGCCTCGACCTTGCCATTGACTGATGCTTCCCAGTCCGCCAGCGTCAGGTCGTCGAAGGAGACGTTATAGAGCGTAATGCGCTCCGCGCCGTAGGCGTCCGGGTCGTCCAACTTCGAAATAACGGTGAAGCGGGGATCCCGCCCAGCGCGCAGCTTGGCGCCGATCGCGAGAGCCATGCGAGAGTTGACCTTGTAGAGCTTCAGGCTTCCCGTCATGGAGGTTCCCGTCATTTTCTTGTCGACAGCCATCTGGCGGCAAAGCTTGACGTCCTCCTTGTTTACGCTGACTTTGGCCTGCAGGCCGTAAGCCTCGGAGACGAGCTCGCCGTCGAGCCAAACCTCGCCCCAGGTTCCATTCATGAGTCTTGTTGAGTTATCCATTTTGCAGCCTCCTTAAATCGTGATATCGAGGGCGATGTCCTCGATAGCGTCCAGGATTGACAGCGTCGCCTTCAGGAACACCTGCGAGCCCGTATTGGCCGCCTTGATCTCCGCCTCGGTCATATCGCTGGTGACCGTTCCGGCGGCCTGAAGCCAGGCCTCCTGCGCCTCAATGTCGATGCCGACCGTGCTCGCGTCCTTTTTGAGGATGTCGCTGTTCTCAAGGCCCTTAAAATAGTCCTTGATCGCGGCGAGCAGCACGCATTTGTTGTCGTAGGTGTTGGCGTACTTGCCGATATAGCCGTCCTGAGTAATCAGCTTGATGTCGTGCGTGATGAGATCCACGGCTTCGACAATCTTGATCTTCTGGAAAGCGGCGCCTTTTGCGGCCGTGAGCGTCGTAAGGCTGTTCACGCCTCTCGCAACCTTCACTTTTTCACCGTCGTAGTAAAGTATGAGCTTGCCGGCATCGATTGCCGTATCCATTTCCGCCTTTGTCAGACGGTCGATATCCGTAACCTCTGTCAGCGGCGCGTAGGTGCAGGAAATGCGGAACGGCGTTCCGGCGATCAGACCGGCGATGCGGGAGCAGTACTCGGCCGCAGTGTATTCCGTCGCGCCCACCATGATTCCGGAAGCGGCGAAATTGATGATCGCCTCGCTGTCGGACTCAGTGTTCGGCAGGACAGCCTTCGGAACAGCTCCGAGTGCACGCTGCGCCGTTATCCAGGCTTCCACCGCCGTACATTCCGCCACAGATACGTCGGGCGGTCCGACGAGATAGTCAAAAACCTGCGTCGACAGCGCCGCAAGACCCTCGGTGAGATTTTCCGCGGCCGCGGGCTCGACGTAAACTATGACCTTGCGGGGCGGATTGACGTAGCCCGGGAACGCGCGCGCAATGTAAGCCTTATTGTCGGCGCCGAGCGCCGCTGGGATTTGGGTCGCGTTTGTGAGGATATGGACGCCGTTCGCGGCCGCGTCCTTCAGAATGATCGCGACGATGCCCTTTTCGCTCCGCGCGACGGCCGTAGAGGCGGCTGTCGTGAAGCTGATGTTGATATTTGGGAGTCCACCCATGTTAACCCTCCTTGAGTGTTGTTGTGTTAGTGACCGAGCCCATCAGCGGCGTATTATCTGCCGGCGCCGGGCGGTCGTCGTAATAATCCATCTGGATTGTGATAATTGTTGCGTCTGTCTCCGGCTTACCTGGCGTGCTCCTGATCTTCAGGCACCTGTCACCGACCTTGATGTAGCCTGCAGCGAAAATACTGATAATCGTGTCCTGAGCCGCAGAAAGCACGTCTCCGTCGACGATCTGGTCTTTGTTGAGTTCCGGTATGTAGACAATTTCCATCCCGGCTGAAACAGAAACTGTCCGGCGGTTCGCGTCAGTTCGGTCAAACTTTGTGCAGCGTATCAGATACGCCGGGCGATCAAAACCCGCGGAGCAGGCGTTTATATGCGCTTGAGCCGAAGGAAACGCTGCGACCATAAGCCGGTTGATTTCATCCGTAATGTCTTTAACGGCAATCATGTTCTACCCTTCCAGCATATCAGCTATTTCGTCGGCATACTTTTCCGCTTCGGCATAGGCAATGGCGTCCGCCGTTTCCCTAGCCGCCTCATAAAAGTGATAACCATTGACGTAAGAATGTGTAACTCGGCTTCGCTTGCCTTGCCCCGGAGGTCTTATCCGGTGTCCGTTTTCGAGGTAATTGGTAATTGCTCCCGGGCTGTCGTTATATCCGCTCGGCCCAAGGCCCCGGACAGCTCTGATTGCCGCGTATCCGCCAAGCGAGCCGACGAAATGCTCCTGCCAGTTTTTAATTTTACCTCGGCTGTCGTCCAGTCCGGACACGTTGATTTGTGCGCTGACCTCATTTCTGACCGCAATTCCGATGCGCTCGTGCATTTTCATGCGAGCACCAGGAATTTCCCTCAGAACGTGTTCGAAGTCACCATCTAAGCGCTTCAGCTTAGTCATGTCTACGCTTTGCATTGTTGCACCTCCGTCTAAATGTCTGTTTTTCAAAGTGACGCACACAGGGCGTCAAGAGCCGTCTGACGGGGTTCGATTACGGAGACGGAATTGTATGCGTTGCCGGTGAAGCAAAAATACCGTGACTTTTCATAGATTTCAACGATATTGTTCTTGCATTTTTCCGTTGATTTTTTGCCCTTGATGATGATATGCAGTCCCAGTCCCGATGGACTGATTTCAGTGTAAGATTTCATGTCGTACACGATTTTTGCCGCTTCTGACGAAATCCCGCCGTCCTCGCTTAAGCAATCGTCAATATCGATGCCCACATAGCCGCCGTCCGGAGCAAAAACAAAGCCTATGCCGTCATAGTCGCCCTTTGCGTATGCACGAACAGCCTCATCAAAGCTGCTCCATGTTTCAGGGTCCGTTGTTTTGGCGCAGCCGCCGAAAGCGGAAAACGGGACCTTAGCTAGACCGTAAGGTTTACGGATGCTCTTCCAGACCACCCACTGTCCGAGTTCTTTCAGCTCGGACGGTACCGAGCCGAACAGCTCATTGCCGGTAATCATAAAATAGGCCTCATCGAGGTCCAGCCCGAAGCGCTTAGCTAAGATTTTTGCCGTGCCTAAATCTCCTAAGCCCCTGTTTTTTATTTCCGTTACTGTCTCATAAAACAATTCCCTTGCTGCTGTCATAATGCCGTTCCTCCTCGTATTTTGAGATTAAATCTCCATACTCAGATTATAGCATACTTATAACAGTATGTATACTAGCAGGATTGCCATACTTATAGCAGTATTTTTGTTAAATGCGCATACTTGTAACAGTATAATTATTATGCTAGACTGTTGCTTGAGGTGATGAGACGATGAGCAAGACTTCCTCGACAAGCAAAAACAAATACAATGCTAAGGCCTACGACCAATTGCCTATTCGCGTTCCCAAGGGGCAGAAAGATGTGATTGCTGGATATGCCAAAGAAAAAGGCTATCCATCGCTTAACGCTTACGTTACAAAACTAATAAACGCCGACATGAACAGCTCCGATTAGGGGCTGTTTTTACGCTTCGTCCTTCCTGCTGATTTCGTACTCATTTTTATGGCCGTCCAGTGTATGCGCGACATAAACCGTGTAGGTCTTCCCCTCGACCGTCACTAGCTCGCCCGCGGCAAGCTTGATAGCCTTCGGAGTTATCAGAACATACATCATGTCAAGCACGACCTGAGGCTCCGCCTGCGTGCGGCCGAGATACTTTTCGGTAAGCCATGCCGGGAAGATGATTGTCCTGAAGCCGCTCGAAACAATCCGGTTGAGCTCGTTTTTCTCAAAGCTCTCAATTTCAGCCGTGCAGCTGACAGGATCTAAGAGAGCCGCGGTCACCGTCGTGAAGTGAGGATCCGCCGTGTCGTCGATTTGCGTGATATAAAGCTGCCGCTCGCCGCGGAATATCGAGTTGTCAAGAGATATAGGCTGCTTCCGCAGAGTCAGCTCCACCGTGCGGGCGCCCAGCGCCACCGCGGAAAAAATGTTGCGCATCTGCTTCAGCTCGTAGGTGCCCCAGGTGTCATGGTACGGCAGCCAGCCGTAGGTGATGTTGCCATTTGCGTCACTCTCGCTCTCGAGCGATAGGACCGTCATTTTAGCGTCAAGCACCTGCCGCGCCCCCTTCCGTTCCGCTTGTGTCCAAATTGGACACATTTGCTTCGATCTGCAGCTGGAGGATGAGGCTCTGGACGAGCAGCGCCCGGGTGTTCGTGTCCTTTGCTGTCGTTGAGCGGACATTATCAAAATCGCAGACGAGCAGCTTCGCCAGATGCCGCGCCCGCGGGTCGGTTGCGTCATATGTACCTATAGCGCCCGTCATAAAGCTTTCCGCCAATGCGACGAACTCCGCCATTTCCGCGTCCGTGGACTCGTTATCGTGTGCGTAGGCCCGCGCCTCCGCGACCGTGATAATTGGATCAGCCATGAGCATCATCCTCCTTCAGGTTTCAGTTTATCGGCTTATATAGCCGCAGCCATCGCACCGGATGCGATAAGCGCATCCAACAGCGCCTTGAACTCAGCGGCCGTCGGCGACTCGCCTGCCGCCTCGGGAACATTCGCGGCTTTAAGGACAAGCCCTTCAACCGCATCGGTTGCCGCTGCGGGATTCGCCGGAACGTAGAGCTTGCCGGTCGCAGGGTCGATTTTGACTTCCTGCGTATCCGTCTCAGCCTTCTCGGAAGCCTTAACGCCGCCGGAGGCGGCAGCCGAGGCAAGGGGCAGTCCGATAACTTCTCCTCCCTCGTCAATGACGAGAGTTCCACCGATGTGCGTCACGTCCCCGCCCTGCTCCGTATAGTTTTTTGTGTTATACATCCCGGTGCCCCCTTAGACGGACATAGTGAGCGTAGCCAGCTTATTCGGGTCGATGATATCAGAATCGATTTCAAACCAGCCGACAACGCCAATCGCGTGCTGAGTGGCGTATTTTTCAACAAGAACCTGAATACTGATGTCCTCTGGCATGTTGACGCCGAGGCCGGAATAATCACCGTAAAGCACGGGTTTAGTTCCGTTGCCCATTTTCGGCATGTTTTCGGAGGGGTTAACCGGTTTTCCGAGCAGACGATAGGGGAATTCCAGTGTCATGTCAGGCTGCAGCATGTAGGTACCGTCGCCGTATTTCATCTTCCGGACATATTTGAAGGTATCGGGATGCATGGTCCAGCAGGCGTTGGCCTGGTGCTGAGGCGGAACATTTCCCTGCAGATCAATGAGATTGTCAGCCGTGATTTTATCTACGCTGCCTCCGTTGAGGTTGTTCGTGGTAGCGAGAGCACCCGCGTTGTAGCCAGCGGCGCCGTTAAGCAGGATGCTCTCGATAAACCATGCGATGCGGGTAGACATTTCACTCGTGATAAAGTTTACAACATCAATGTCGGTGTTGTTGATAACCGATATACCGATGAGTGCAAGAGCTCCAACGAGGAAGCCTTCCAGGTCGACGGAAACGAAAGCGCCGGCGTCTGCAGTAAGCTCTGTAAACTCAGCTGCGAAGGCAACAGAGATGTTGTGCTTATTGCCGTCAGCATCCTCCTTGTCTCCATAAACGGGCACTTTGAGCTTGCCCTTGCTGTGGAACATCGTAGCCTTCGCATAAATCGGGCAGATTTGCTTGACCTGCTTAATAATCATACTGGCAATCGATTCGGGGATAAGAGCACCGTTGTTTCCGACAGTGATGTTCTGCGGAGTGGACGCCTTATTGACCATCGCGCGGACATAACCGGCGAAAGCTTTAATGTCGGCATCTCTCTTCGACTTAGCTTCGGGATCTCCGGCTTCGTCCGCGTCTTCGTTCAGACCATCAGGAACTTCGGCTTTTTCCGCGGCATAAAGGCGCTTTTCGATGTTGAAGTCCTTCACGAGCTCGTCATATTCGTCCATGCAGGCCGAGAATTTGTCTTTTTCTCCGGCGGCGATGAACTGCTTGCTTTCCGCAAGCTTGCCCTGCATTTTCTGCCAGATTTCGCGCATTTTCTTATTCATTGTTTTCCTCCATTTCAAAACTTAAGTTTTTCATTTCTGCTTCCCGGAGCCTGATTTCATAATCAAACTCCGCCGTATCATGTTTCTCGCTTGTGGTTCCGGGTTCTTCGGGATCAGGAGCATTTCCGCCGTAGGCTTTGGTCACGCCCGCGGCCGGCTGTGCGGGTACTGCGACAAAACTGACCTCGTAGGCGTCTGTAGGTTCGTCCAGGTCAAAATGACAGGTTTTCCCGTCGTATTCGCGGCCGGGCCAGTGCTGGCACATTACCTCGCGGTTGTCGACTCCGCAGATGCTGCAGACAGCCTTGGTAATCCGGCAAGCAATGCTCACCTCGCGGAGTATCCCGCCTTCGATTGCGGCGATCGTGTCTTTTGTCGCATCGCTGCTAAGCATGTAGGCTCTAAGGACAAGCTGCTTTCCTTCGCCCTCTTTCATCGGTTCCACGGAACCGGCATAAATGCGGGCAGTCTGAAGAGATGCTTTCCAGCTGTGGTCGCTTATCATTGTTCTGCCAACATAAAGCGCTGCGAGCTTTTCAAGGGCCGCGTCGGTGAAACGTTCGAAGTCGCGGTCAACCAGGTTGTTGCAGGCCGCGAGCTTGAAAACGAAAACCTCTTCGGCGGTCAGAGTCTTCAGGCTCTGGAGGTTAATTAGCGCGAGCTCGCCATCCGAGACTTCCTGCTTCGTGATCACTGCGGATTTTATGATTTCGTCTTTGTTCATTCCGTCTAGTTACCTCCTTTCCTGTCGTATTGTTTTCCCGCATCCGCAAGTGGGATAGTGCTTCCGTTTGCGCATATGAGGCGGTTTCCATCAGGATCTGCACTCATTCCGAGGAAGCTTCTCGCTTCGTTCGGTCTGTAGATTGAGCTATCGACTGCAGATTTAAGCGCATCAATCTGTGTTTTTGTATCCGCGCGGAGAAGAACTCCGGTGTTATACTCGACTGTCAGTCCGTTGGCTCTTTCTTCAGGGTTCAGCAGCTTGTATGACAGTTCCTCTTCGTTGCGCTTAATACGCCACAGTAGCGACTCAACAAGAAAACTCAGCTGCTGGGATTCGCTCGAGCTGTAGGAGCTCTTTGAATAATCGTTTATCTGATCGGGCTTTACTCCGAAGGCTGCCGCGACCTGAAGCGCCGTGAACTTCCGGAGCTCCAGATACTGCCCGTCCGCCAGCTTGATGTCCAGCGGAGTAATCGTCGACCCCAGCGGTACAGGAATTAAGGACTTTGCACCGGTGACCGTCCCATCTATGAATCTTTCGATTCCGGCAACAAAAGTCTTTGTTTTGTCGTCGTTTATGTCCCCCGTGTACTGCAGCACTGCCTTGCCCGTCATTCCGTTTTCATACATTTTGTTCAGCATTGCTTGAGACTTCAGCGCACCGTCAATAGTCAGCTTCAGAATATCGCGCACCGGTAGCCCGCAAATACCGTCCATACTGAACCAGGTCTGAAAGTGAATGATCTCATCATCGGAAAACTTGTAGGTTTTGCCGTTTGACGCGTGCCATATGTACCAGATATGAGGAACCTCGGAGAGCAGCATCGCGTTGTCCCACCACACTCGAACCTGCTTTGACGGTAGCTGCCAGATCTTCACCGTTTTTTTGTCCGGCTGTATCCACGCGAACGAGTTGCCGTACTCATTGCACGCAAGCTCCATCGAGGTGTTGAAGCCCGTCGATGTGACAAACGGATTCGGCCGCACTCGCAGCGCGTCATAGTATGGATGCTTTCGCATCTGGACCGTGCCATCATCCTCGCTTTTTTTAACGAGTTTAAGCGGAAGCTTTCCCATGCTTTCAGACAGAACCCTGAGACAGGCAAAATAGGTCGCGTCGCCGGTCGCTCTGGCGTCGAAGCCTTCAAGACCGAGAAATTCAAGAAATTTTGCGACTGAGGCTGTTTGCGTCGAGGTTGTTGAAGTCGCGCTTTTCGCAGTCGGCTCGCGCGGGCGGAAACTTTTATCAAAAATCAAGTCTTAATCCCCCTTCCCAAAAGAACACCTCCCGTGATAAGCAGAGCACCGGACACGATAAGCCCTGCAGATAGGTTTATTTCACTGACTCCGAAAGAGATCATCGCCCAGCCCGCAATAAGTAGTGCGTCGACCAGGTACCCTTTTATCGTTTCTTTCACACGGTCACTCCTTTTTCTCCGACCATCCCATTTTCGCGAGATAGTCTTCCATAGCTTTGTTGAGGTCGAGTCCAGGCTCCGCCAGTTTCATCCTCGCGATGTGCGCGTTTATGCAGGCGTCCACAGGGTCGATGCGCTTCGTCCGGGCCAGCGGGTTTTTGTCGACCTTAATTTCTTTGAAGCTGTTTCGCACGATTTTCGCGTTCCGAAAACTCAAATACAGAAGCTCATTTGCCTTGTCAAAATGGTATTTGCCGCTCTCCATCAGCAGCTGTACATCCTCGGTGCCCTGGCTTAAAAAGCGGGCGCTTTGAGTAATTTCCAGCAGAGGAACGCCGAAGCATTCAAGGTCTTTCAGAAAGACGTCCGCGTTGTGCGGGTCATATCCGATACCGAGAAGCGTCACGTTGTATTCGGTTATGATGCGCTTAAGCTCCTCGATAATAAAACTGTAGTCATTTTTGAAATCACTCTCGCCGCCGGTCACGCGGATGAGCGCCGCCTGCTCCCACAGATCATATGGGGCCGTGTCCGACTTAATATGCTCGCTGAGACGGCCGCGTGGCATGAAGCTCATGCTCCATGTGTAGAACGCGTCGTTCGGTTCCTCGAATTCCAGCGAAATGGTCGTCAGGTCGCCGCCTGAGGAGAGGTCGATGCCGACATAGGCCGGCTGCCCCGCGTAAAGAGAAATACCACGCTCGACGCGGCTTTTTGTAAGCATTGCCGAGGTCGCAAACTGCAGATTCTTGTTTTCAAGCCAGCGGTTCTGGCACTTGACGATAAAGTCCGCGAGATCCGCCCCGCCCATCGTCTCCGCCGTTTTCGCATCGGAGAGCATAGTCTCCATACCCCACTCGGTAGAGCAGAGAACGGGATTGGTTTTTAGAAAGTGCCTTGGATCAAAAATGTTGTCATTTTCGTCCAGGCTATATATATCGGCAAACAGATCCTCCGCGGAGAGGCCGCCCGCGAGCACTGCGAGACACATGCTGTCGAATTCGTAGCAGAAGGTGTTCAGCTCGTCGCCGCGCGTCGTAATCATCGAAATCAGTGCTTCAGCAAGCGAGCGCTGTCCGTTGTAGATTTTCTTGTATATCTGATTGGTCTTGTGCTGGTGGATTTCGTCGACTGAAGCAAAGATGCTGCGGAAACCTTCTTCGAGCCCCGCCTCCTGGGAGAGGGCCTCGATAGTACATCCGGTATTGACCGCGGTTATGAGAGACTTGTAGTCCTTGATGTCGAAATAGTCCTGCAGATCCTCATCCGCGATGATAAAGCGGCTCATTTCCTCCCATGCAAGCCGCGCCTGTTTTTTTGAGGTCGCGACCGTTACGAGCTTCCCGAAGCGGTAGCCGCCGAAGGCCGCGAGATATGGGCCGATAATGCCGTTTTCAAAGGTCTTGCCGTTCTGCTTGGCGACGGACTTGTATTTGCGCCGAAAACGCCTGTTTCCGTCCGGACTTACCCAGCCCATTGGCACGCCCAAATCAAAACACTGGCAGTCGTAAAGCTTCACGGGCTTGGGCTCGCGGCCCTCGACAATGGTCAGCGTTTCCGCGAAGTTCAGAATGTCCTCGCCGCGCTCAGGCTTCCATACGAAAGGAAAGTCCTTTGTGCCCTGGCGTGAAAGATCCTTTAAATGCCGCTGACACGCCTGGATATGGGGAAGACCCGCGATAACATCGCCAGAAGCGACTTTTTCCGCGTAGGCCGTCGCTCTGTCTGGTTCTTTTACGACCTTGGCGCTCATCCCGTCTGCGCACCTCTCTCAAACTTCCCGAAGCGGTTAGTTCTTGTGTCCGGCGGCGCCTTTGGGATAACCAGCCGGCAGCGGCTTGTTACACTGAGTCCCAGAGCGCGGGCGGTAGTCTCGCACTGCTGGAAATATTTGTCCTGGAGCTTGGCGAGATCTGTTTCCAGGTCAAGCGCCAGTTCGTCGTCGGTCATATCATCGGAAATCGGAGTCCCGGCTTCTTTTGCCTCCCGACGAAGGCGCGCGGCCTTCTTTTTTGGCGCTTGGTGCAGACGTTTTGTGTAGCGTTCATAAAGCGAGAGGGCCACGCAATACCGGGCGAGCTCTCCTGTGTCCAAATTGGACACGATATCGAGAGGCTTGAGCTCATCTGCCAGGCGTTCGAATTCTGCCTTCTGCTTTGCGTTAAGAAATTTTGGAGGCTCGATGTTGTCGGAAGGCGCGTGGATCTCCGTCGCGCGTCGTTCCGCTACTTCTTCCTTTGTCAGATGCTTTCGCCCCTTATAGAGCGTCAGATCAATAGGCTCTTTCTGTGTCGGCATCACGCTGCCTCCTTTCCGTTATCGGGCCGACTATGGCGCCGGCGCCAGGCTAAATTGCTGCTGTCCCTAGAGCTGCGGCCCCAACGCAGCTCCTCCCGCGGATTGCACTTTTCCGGTCATTTTTTCAATGTTCCGGGCCGTCGTAACTTTTCCTCCGCCGGCCGCGATCCTTCCCTGGCAAAGCTCTGAGAGGAGACCGCAGAGCCCTGCCGCCCTTAGCAGCATGTGCCCGTCTCTCCGGGCCGTCGTCAGTTCAAGAGTTATGACCTCTCTGGCCGTTCACCTTCAACCCAAACCTAACGGTGCCTAAATCCTTGGGTGTAGCGACTTTGCGCACGTCAGCCAATCGGCAATCTATGGCCATTGTCGGCCGAAAAATAACGTTTATTTTTGCGGTATTTTTGCCTCGCGCGTCAGGCGTGCCCGAATCAAACCAACGCGCCTGTTTGAATTAAACGCATAACGCGCCCGACGGATGAAAAAGAGAATTGCCATTTCCGGCCGTACTTTCGCCTCAGCCTTGCCCTCTCCTGCGTTTCCCCTCATTGGGGAGTTTTTGCTGTGCTGTGTAGCTGCTGCGGTGTTGACGCCGAAGATCCCGTAGAATCTTCGGTACCCCCCCGGGTCATTATCCTGACGCGTCGGCGCTTGTGGTGACAATCGCAAAGGCCTCGGTAGTTCGTCTGATCAAGCCGGCGTTCCCAGTTAGTTTCTATCGGTTCTTTGTGGTGAACGTCAGTAGCCAGCTGAATGTCTTCTTCGCGGCGCTCACCGCGCTTGAACTCCTCAACACAGTCTTCGCAGAGATAATCGATGCTTAGCAGGTACGCTAATCGTGAGATCTTCCACTCCTTACCGTGATAGAACTCATCCGCTCTCTTATCGCGATGCTTGGTATCGTAATAACGATTCGCCTCTCGCTTACGCTCGGGCTGCTTTGTGAGGCACTGATCGCACACCGCTGGACGGTTTGGTGTTGAGCGGCCGCATCGGCTGCACAATCGCAGTTGCAAGTCACTCACCTCCAGATAAAACAAAAAAGACCTAAGCATCCGACAACTCGGATTTGCTTAGGTCTCGATGGACTCAACAGCAGCGGCACTGGCCGTAAGGCTCGGGCTCGCTTCGATATTCACGATAAATTCAATCTTGCACTTGTGGCAATACTCGACGAGATCCCGTCCTGACGTGGTCGGTAGCAGTCGCCTTAGCTTTGCCTGGCATACAGGGCAGACGATAAATCCGTCCCTTACGTATACTTTAGCACTTTTTGTTTCAACTTGCAAGTCCTTTCACCGCCTTTCGTTGATTTCTCTAGCCTTTTTCAAAAGATATAGTATGCTCCAAGTCTGAAAAGAAAGCGTCCTTTTTCTTTTTTGACTTCGCGGGAGGCCTAGTCACCCGTTTTCGAACCTCCGGCAGCAGATACTTAATATAAGTGTAACTGCCGAATGAATTTATAGTCGGTGCCTCCGCTTCAAGTATGATCGCGCCGGGCGGAGCTACAAGCGTAAGATTGTCATCGACCCAGTCACTTTCTGCCTTTGGATGTATGAGGCCTTTTGAAGGAACCCACGTTCGAGCTCCGTTTGGCGACCCCGTTTCCCGCGCTTCCTTGGTAACATACCGCGCAAGCTCCTCATATCCGTAGGAATTTATCGGCTGAATGTCAATACCCGAACCATATACCCAAAGCGCACGAATCAATTCATAATCGGCGCCGGTACCGTTAATTACAACGTGATGATGGATTCGGCCGTCGCCATGCTTTGACTCGGTCACATAGATATATTTCAAGTCGTCGTCATGCTTCCGGCGCTCAGCCCGAAGCTGCGTCAAGAACTTTTTTATAATCTTCGAGGATTCCCTTGTCGACGGCGGATGATGCTCATCGTCATATGTTAGTGTCAGAAACAAATCCGAAAAGCTAAAGTTGGCCGCTAGCACGACTTCAAGCTTCTGCCACGAGTGCTTAAGATTTAAGCGCTGGCGCGCAGCGCTTGAGGCTTTGAGTTTTGCAGCCCGTTGCTGCCCCTCATCCCGAGGAAAGGCTGCCGTATAAACTACACCATAAACGAGTCTTCCAGCAGTTATTATTGTTCGTCTTTTTGTTTTCGCCAAATACTATCCCTCCATAAACGCAGGAACGCGGGGCACGCGGCCCCGCATCCCTTTTTCAATTTTCCGTGTGTCCTTTTTGGACACATTACCAGCCTTTTGTTGTTATAATCTCTAATTTCGTTTACACTCTTACCGAGGTGATTTTATGGAATACGACATCATCGAATACAAAGGTTTCCTCATATGCCGTAATGGTGATTTGTGGGATATTCTTAAGTCAGGTAATGTAATTGCATTCCGCTGGACTCAGGAAGAAGCTACCGCATTTATAGACGAGATACTCATTGATGCTTACAATAAGCGTCATCCCGATAATCCGCTGTGAGATTTGCTTCGCCTGATGGCATTTTCATAAAACATAACCAATGAGTTTTATTTCCGCTCTTGCGACAACGGTTTCCGAATAATGGATCTTGGCTGAATAACGGAAGAATCTCTGACAACGGAATTCGTATCTCACTCCATTTAAAAATGAGCGTTCCATTCGGTTTCAGTACCCGCATACATTCGTTGAATCCCTTTGACAACATTGTTTTCCAATCACCCTTAAGGCATCCATATTTAAGTGCCATAATCGAAGTGTCACCGGCATCCGGAAGGTGTGGCGGGTCAAAAACAACCAAATAAAAGCTTTCGCTATCAAATGGGAGTGCGGTAAAGTCACATACCGTATCAGGTGAAACTTCTATAAAGCGGTCAGGATAATACTCGTGATACGGGACGGTTCGGTTGTCGCAGAATTCAACATTTGGATTATTCTTGTCAAACCAAAACATTTTACTGCCGCAACACACGTCAACTATCGCCTTACTCATTCCTCGCATCTCCTCAATAAAACAATCTCGCCGGGGCGCGGCCTACCGACTTCCGCAGCGCGTCGCGCTCAGCTCGGAGCTCAGTCCGTTCGGCTTCAAGCTCTCCGATTCTCACAAGAAGCCGTTTGCTCTGTGTTTGGTCGAAATCGTTCAGCAGGCCTATTTTTTCCCGTAGCACGGCGTTTTCGCGCCGGAGCGCAGGATCTGCCAAAAAAGATAGCAGTTTCATCGTTAGCCCTCCCAGTTCCAAAGGCCCTGGGCACCCTTCGCTGGGATTGGCTCCGGGAGCATTACCACGTTTTGCAACTCCCACGCATAGCGCCCTGGTGTCCAGTCACCGAAAAGACGTTCATTGCCTTCAATCCATGTGAAGCCGTCCAGTCCTTGAAGATCCCTCTTGTGAATAAAAACATCTTTGTAATTTACCCCTCTGCCGTTTGAAGGCTGTATTTCCCAACACTCTACGAGTTCCGCAGTCGCTATAATTGCGCCGCGCGGCAGGCTGTCCATTTTATCCAGATATTCAAAGCCCTCTCCTTGGGCAACTTTCTCAGGAAAGATTGCTTGATACACATCTTTCATAAATGCGCATTTTGCCGAATAATCGGGATGATAGCTCCACGCTCCAAGCGGAAAGATATGTCTCAGCGTTGTGCTGGGCGTCACCGCCGCTGCGTGAATCGCTATCGGGCCGCGATATGACGTCGACCAACTGCGGGTTTCGTACTTTTTCGCGCCGCAGGCGATGAGCGAGGCCCACGGCTGCCACAATGTAATAGCTTTCATTCTGCAGGCCTCATTCCGACAGAAGGTTTATGTGAGGCGCCCTCTGGTTTCCGAGAAGGTCATATTCCGAAAGCACCGTTATTGACTTTATAGGAAGCCCATCAATACAAACATCTGCGCAGGGATGGTCCTGAAACAGCTTTGTAAGAGTTTCCATTAGGCCCTGCGGAGAAGCGGACGGACAGGCAGGTGACAAGTCCGGGATATTATCAAGGGGAGCAGCTGCTGCAGATTGCTTTGGAATGGCTTCTATTGGTTTTTTTGACACGCTATTTTTGCTCTGCCGCGCCGCAGGGACCTTACCGCTATGGCTTGGCAGACAGTGAGCGGCCCGCCAGCGCACAATAGTTGAGTAACTGACGCCAAGGGAAGCAGCTATATTCGAGTCGCCTTTGCCCTGGTTATAAAGGTCAAGCGCTTTTGTTTCATCTATTTCGATTCTTGCCGGCATTATTTTTATCTCCTTTTTAATAATTTCAATTGGATCACCGTTTCTGTCCCGGGCAGGCTGCCGTGGGTTAAAGTGACAAGCGCGACCGGACTTACACGGGAGAGGCCGTCCCATAAGGTTTTCATACTGGCAGCCGCTTTCGCCGAGAAAGTCGCATTTGCGGCACTCAGTTAATGTTTCCAGTTTTTCTTCAGCAGTGAGCGCTGCGCGCATATCATCACCCGTTTCGGTTAAGTATTACAATCTTCGCTTTTGGCGCTGGCGGCTCTCAATCAGAACTGTTGACGCATTGTCCGAGGCTCTGCGCAGACGTGCTGCGGTTTTGTCAGCTGCTGCGCGAGCGCGAGCTGCGGCGTAAGTATTGCAGCTTGACTCGCTTGTGTGGCATATCGGACTCCAATCGGGACAGTCTGTCGGACAGTCATATGGGCTATTGCTTCGGTTAAACGCCATTGGGAACCTCCGGGAATGGGATCCAACCTACTACATTTCCGTCGAATTTTTTTGAATCATATTGTACCGGGGCAAGCTCACCGGAGGAGTAAAGGATAATTATGTCTTGCCCTTCTGCCGGAGGGTCATAACCAATAGAACTCCACGTCAATTTTGCAACGCCCATCGCGGTATCATCAGCACGGCCCACAAGATAATCAATACTGCAGCCGTATGTATCGGCGAAGGCGAGAACAACATCGAAATCATTAGGCGAATCATCATCTCGACAATAATCATCGTCTTCGGGATCTGCCGGTGCTCCGTTTTCTTGTTCAATTAACTCCTTATCGTCGTCCAAGTACCACCAGCAATTATGGGCTCTGCATGCGCTGTTAATTTTAATAAAGGCGTCCTCTGCCGAAAGTCCTGACGCTTCACGCGCAGCTTTTGCCCGGGACCAAAATAAATTCACATAATTTTCAGCTTCAGTTTTCTGCTGTGTTATCCTAGCTTTGTCTTCGTGTTCACGTTCTTCTCGCTCAGCTTTTGTTTTTTCCATATCGGGTACGATAACCGGGCATACGTTTTTACACGACTGCTTACTACAGCAATTTGCGCAGCATCCGGAACACATGTTATAGAGGCTCTTGGATCTTGATACTTCCCACATTTTTTCGCCATGTGTGCAATACGTAGGCCCGCCAGTTTTTGGCTCGCGCACTTTTTCACATTTAAGCCTGGGTCCGAAGTAAATACTAAGTCTTTTTTCGTAATCTGGAATCTGATAGCCTATTAAACTGTCGGGACTTTTTACGGCTATAAGAAGCTTTGCTTGATAATCAGGATAGAGGCGTGCAATCTCATAAGCTGCAGACTCATTAAGGCTCCCTTTTTCGAATGCTTTCATGAAGCTAGGAATTAAACCTTTACGGATAACAGCAAGCCTTGCGAGCTTTGAGGTTGAGGCGTTGCATGCCGCTGCGACCTGATCGCGCATTCTTCCGGGGAAGGAGTAACCTTCCTCTTTCAATTGATACAAAAGAGCTTCTATCTTTTCGGCCTGTTTCATTTTTTCCGCCGAAGTTAGTTCGCGAGCGGTGCTGTTTGCAAGAATCAGCTGCAGCTCTGCCATTGCAGTGCTGGTATACGATTTTCGGATGCAAGGAATAAGTCTAAGCTCAGGATGAGGGTTTTCCGCGTCGTCAACAAGCATCTGAATTGCGGCACGGCGCCGGTGCCCGGACAGCAGCCTGACCTTCGCGGGGTCGTCCGGCGAGGTAATCACGACAAGAGGCTGCTGCAGACCGTCCATCAGAATTGAGTCTGCGAGAGGCTTAAGGTTCGATAGCTCATAGAAATTCGCTTCGTTGCTCTCGATGGCATCAATGTCGATGAGTTCAATCGTCGGCGCCTGCGTGTCCGAATTGGACACATCTTCCGGCGTCATATACTCTGAGATACTGAACGTCTTTTTCTTTTCCGCCATTACAGCACCTCCATGAGGTACTCGGAAACGAAGTCGCCGTAATCCCTAGCTGCCGCGCAATGCGGACTGTATGTATCGAGCGCCTGCCGGGCGAATGTGCTCTCGTCAACCTTATCACTGCGACGGATATGCGTTTCAAAAACCGGAAGCCCGGACTGACGTAACAACGCCTCGCCCTGGGTAACAGCCGCGCAATTATGCCACATGGTCACAAGCACGCCGGCCACCTTTATTTGCGGACGAATTTGACGGACGCCGTCGATTTGTTTGAGCAGCTCGCGCATACCGTCAATGGCAAAAGCATCAATTTTGATTGGGATTAAAACCTCATCGCTCGCCGCGATCGCCGCGATGCTGGCAGCCGTGAAGCTGGGCGGACAGTCGATCAGAACGTATTCATACGGCAATCCGCCGTTTTCCTCTTCAAACTCGTTGTCACATACTATTACGCTCAGAAAATCTGACAGCCTTTTTATACTCCCGTCATTAGTTGTAACACTGGCGATATCAGCCTCAATCAGGTTGATATCGGCTGGAACGCAGGAAATGTTGTTGTTGTTCGTCCCATAGACAGCGTCAGGGTAATAGTCCATTGTTCCAGAGAGTATGCTCGCCAAAGAGTTGCACCCTTTCCCCGCAAGCCCATAGAACCTCGTTGTATTAGCCTGAGGATCCGCATCAATGACGAGGACCTTCTTATTATATCGATTGGCAAGGATTGCCGCCATATTAACGGTCGTGACGGTTTTGCCGACGCCGCCCTTCAGGTTTACGATTGATATTGTTTTCATTGCTCTCTCCTCTTCTGTACGTGAAATGATAGTTTTCGCGAATCTTACCACCAGGGAGATCAAATTCTAGGGTGTAGTATCTGCGCTCGGGATGTATGTAGCTGCAGATACCGCAAACAGTTTCCGGTTTCCCCTTGGGGCCACTCCCTGTCATGGTTATGGACGGTACTTTGTCGCCTACTTTCATTTCTTTTTACCTCTGAACATTTCGTCTCTCGAGACAAAGCGCTTGGGGCGACTCTCGTCTTTTTCGCCTTCTTCTACTGCTTCCATATGAAATTGCTCGGGCGGATCATCTTCATCGTCAGTTTCTTCGAATACAGTGTCATTCATGCCGAAGGTCTGGAACTGCCCTTCAAATTCAAGCGTAAACGAGCCAAGCTCGCCTTCTTTGTTTTTCGCAACCTTAAGGCAGCGTGGACCGTTTTTTTGACCCGGATTCTTCAGGTAAAGGAACATGATAATATCAGCGTCCTGCTCAATCTGCCCCGATTCCTTAAGGTCACCCATTACAGGCGCTCTTTCCGCATCTTCCTTTGTCTGCGGTCGCTTTAATTGTGCAAGCGAAACAACCGTAATACCGTTGCTCTGCGAAAGTGTATGCAACCCAAGGCTGATATTTCTAACCTGTTCAGTTGCGAGTGCCTTTGGCAACCCGGAGTTTACTATTTGCAGATAGTCGACGTATATGATGTCGTATTTTCGCGCCAGTGCTATGGACTGTATTTCAGCTGCTGTCATACCGCTGGCATGGATGAACTCAATATTCCGCTTGCAGAACGCTTCAGAATTAGTTAGCACCCTGTCGAGCTCTGCCTTGCTAAGATTGTGTCGTTTAATATTACGCAGATTCAACCGGAAGTCATGGCTCACCATTCGATCCGCAAATTTAAGCGGTCCAGTTTCTAAACTAAAAAAACCTACCTTTTTTGTTTTTGCCTGATGGAGTGCAAACTCAATCGCAAGTGCCGTTTTGCCAACGCTCGGGCGTCCGCCTATGACGATAAAATCACCGGGTTCAGCGTAAATATTTTCATCGAGCTTTGCTAAGCCCCATGTCAAATACTCCGCTTTCGTAAATTGATTGTCATAAAAAAGTGTAAGCAATTCCGCTGAATTAATAATCTTGCGGCCGGGACGCTCTGAAAACAGTCTACCTGCTTTGTCTATCAGTTCCCGTACCTCTTCGGCATCTCTCGCGTCCGCAAGCTCAGCACCTATGTCATTCGCTTTTCGGAGCAAGGACTGCTCTTTGAGAATTCTAAGATAAGGCTTTATATTAGCTGCCGTAGGCGTTACCTGCATTAGCTCCAGAAGGAACTGCCCATAGCAATCACCCAATTTGTGATTTACTATCACTGGATCAACGGGAACATTCTCGTTGAACAGTTCTCGGATTGCCATAAATACTGTCTTGTAAGTGTTGCTGAATTCGTTCTCAGTCACCTCTGACATTACAATTCCAATAACTTCGTTGTCGATGAGCATGCTGCCGATAACGCTCATTTCCGCTTCGACGTGCCGCTCATCTACAGCTGTCCTCTGTAATAGATTCACCATGAAGGTACATCCTCGCTTTCTACGACTTTCTTAGAGGCGATGCCATCCTTGGGCGCATACACAGACTTCCAGTTTTTCTCCGTCGCCTCGTTTAGCATAGATATCCGTACAGCGTCGGAACCGCCGGAGAGCTTATCCAGCTTATTGAGAAGCAGCGTCACTGTCGCCCCTGTTGAGATCGGTGCTCGTATCTTCGCACGCATCTCTGCAAAATTAAACAGCGCTTCGAGCAGCTTGGCATTGCCGGATGCATACTCTGTCAGCATATCCGTAATGACCTTCGGAGCTATCTTGGGGGCTATAGGGGTATTATTATTAATACTTGTATTATTCTTCTCCGTTTTTTGATGGGGAGGCTCCCCATTATTTGAAGGGGGGGTATCCGTTTTTTGATGGGGAGGGGGGCAAAGCATTGCCGTGTGAGCTGTGAGCCATATTTTTCGCATGTCTACAGCTCCATTTGGGCCCCGAATAACCTCGACATATATGTATCCCGCTTTTGCTAGGCTCTGAATCAGTGCGCCAACCGTTTTGATGTTGAACCCGTACAGTTCGGCAAAATATCGGTTGGTAGCGTAGCAGTAACCGCCGGCAGACGCCAGGGCGGAAATTTCTCCGTAAAGTAGCTTAGCGTTGGGGCGCAAAACACTGTCGTATCTCACGACAGCGGGGATAATCGCGTAATAGGCGGGAGTACTTGCGTTTGGAATCAATTTTTCATCGCTCAACACACACCACCCCCTTGATTTTCAAGCGGATATGGTGTACACTAAAAGGGTCATAAGATGCGCGTTTGCGTGTCTCGGAGTCGTAGCCATTGCAGTGGTTGCGGCTCTTTTTTCGTCTTGTCTGTTTCATCAGCCGTCCTCCTTAGCGAAGTCGATTTCAAAGATTGCCTGACAAAGCTCGATGAGCTCGCTCTTTATCGCATCCCAGCGCATTCTTTCAATATCAGACACTTTGCCATCGCAGGCAATTTCCGTTATCTCATCGCGCAGCCGGATCACGTCATTCAGTTCCTTCTGCAGACGCAGCACCGCAATCGGAAGGTTCGTCTGGTTCACTTCCGGCAGAAAGTCCTTTGCGATTTCCATAGTTGCGCGCAGATGCTGATACGCAAGGAACTGGGTCCCGTATACGTCGACCATCCTGACGACCATTTCAGCGTCCGGAATGCGTTCTTCGGTCTCAAAAGCAGCCAGGCTTCTTACAGATGTCGAAAGTAGCTCGGCGGCGCGTTCTTGGGTATAACCTGCTGCCATTCGGCTGGCCTGATAAATATTCTTGCTGTTTTGCATCATGGATTTATCCCTCTTTTCGGGTAAAATAGTTGCAGACGGTGGTAAAATAGGCGGGTCACAGCCTTAGCAGCGCGACTTCGAATTTAAACTGCGGAGGATAAAGCTTCTCCCACTTATCTTTCTTACTTACTGCCTGCGCTTTCGTCGGCGCCTCGTCGATACGCAGTCCGTCGCATTTGATAATCCAAACATCGGGCTTGGGTTTCGCCTTTTTCTTCGCTGGCATTACGCTCCCCTCCCCTCAAACCGCAGCTCGTCGGCCTGTTGGATAATCACGGTGCGGCCGTACCTCATGAAGTGCAAAAAGCCTTCCTTTGGAATCTGGACGCGGGTACCGGCGACTACCACAGGAAAGCCGAGCAGCGACGGGTCCTCGCGGGCCTGGAGCCTGATGCTGTTCGCATCAAAGCCAAGCAGCGGCGCAACGTCGGCACAGGTGAGCATGATCTTGTCAATAATTTCAACGTCGCCGATAGTCATCATCCCGCCCTCCCCTCTTTTAGTTCTCCCAGCCGAGAAAAATACTCATCCCTGGACATTTCGCCCCGGACGAATCTGTCTGCAAGGGTTCCCATCATGGCCGTCCTGCTATTTGCTGAATAATCCGATTTAATAAGCTGGGGCTGCACAGCCGTAGTATCGAAACCACTGGTCACAAACTTTCGGCAGACGTAGTTATATGGAATTCCTGTGACCATGCAGATCTCGGCGAGCTCGTTTTCATTTGCATCGAGACGTTCGAGAATGTACGTCATAGAAAGCCCTGTTTGCACGGTCAGACTCTCGATCTCTCGGCAATAATCAGACATTTTAGACATACTCAACCTCCCTCATGCGGCTAACGACAGCACGACCAGCTTCGCGGCCTTTCTTCGTGCGGTGCTGAGCGAACACATTGCCGTTTCAGCTTCACGCCTTGACGGGAATTTGCGGGCATCCGCGAGTTTAGATGAAAACTCTTCGCCGAGGAATGAACTGTTGACGAAGAAATTACTATATGTCGTCCCATTCGCGTATGTAACCGTTCTTTTAATTACAAACATTACACAGCCTCCTTTCAATCAGCAACCAGTCCAAGAACCTTTTTGCAGCCCTCAAGCCCGATTGCGCCAACGTAATCCCGAAGTTCCTCCCGGCGCGCTCTCTCCCGCTCCGCATCCAGAAACGCAAAATCCTCTTCAAGCGTATTTGGATTAAAGTATCTCGTTATACTCTGGCTGTATCCAGAGTCGACTGTCATCCGGAATAGGCCGTTGAGAGCGTACCAGCCGTTATCGATTGTCACGCAGAGAGTTCCAAGCTGCATCCGGTAAATGTAGATTGTTGCCGGCGTGCCCTCTTCGCGCTTCAGTCCCTTTGATGAACCAACTTCCCGACGGCACAGAGTTTCGGCAGTCACGAGCGTTAGCCTTGGGAGTACTTTATTTGTTACCTTGGACATGTTACACAGCCTCCTTTACTTCGGTTTCGTCGTACAGGTCATCGATTTTGCAGCGTAGCGTCTTCGCCAGCGCAGGAAGCTTGTCTGCGGTGGGGTATTTTCTCCCTGCCTCCCAGTCGGCGACTACGCCCTGCGATACGTTGAGCTTCTCGGCTAGTTCAGCCTGCGTCATATGCGCCGCCAGCCGTCTGGCTCTAAGGTTTTTCAATTATTTCACCTCGATTCTTGATTATATTTATAGCTTGTGGTAATATTTTGCTAAGTAAGTATTGTTAGTATAATAAAAGATTTTAAAGTTGCATCTTGTTTTATAGCCTGTGGCAATATTTAACGGATAGTACACACTACGACAGACATTGCGTAAATTACCTGGATAAAATCTCTTGTAGCTATACTATAAATCCCCAATTGGCTATTGTCAATTGCTTATTTAGCTTATTGGCTATATTTAGCAATATTGCCTATCCTCTTACAATATAAAAAAGAATTTAGTAATAATGGCAGGTGATGTCTTTGGATTCAGCATTTTTAATTGAAAATATTCGTAGAATTTGTAAGCAAAAAGGGCTGAAGCCTACCAATGCCTGTGCAGAAAGCGGCGCCGGCAAAGATTTTATTACAAAACTAGCAAAGGGACAGGTTCCGTCTGTAGCAAAGGTGCAAATGCTTGCTGACTATTTCGGCATCACGACAAGCGACCTTCTGGGCGAAAATAAAAAGCCGCCCATGTCAAACGACGATGAGCGGTTTAAGGCACTGATGGCGAATGTCGACAGCCAGACCTTTGAGGCTATGTTGCTATTGAATCAGCTTGATCCGGAGAATCTGGAGCGAGCGAAGGAGTATATTCGGTTCGAGACTGAGAGGCAAAACGCAAAGAAAACGGGGCCTGCTGGGCAAGGAGATAACGCAGATAAGAAGTAATACACGACTTATCCGGGAGCACCGAGATTTTCTCGGCCAGTTTGAAGTTTTCCGCGGGGCTCATACCTTTCCCTCCATTGAGGCCTCTCTATATTTGCGCTTTTATATATTAGCACTATTTGGCATAATAAACAATAACAAGGGGTATTGAAATGAAAAAATTGTGGTCATTTGCACTTATGCTGCTGATTCTTCTCTCCGCGTGCGCTACCCCACCCCCCGCGGCCTCGCCCTCACCTATACCGACCCCGACGGCGACTGCAACACCGACACCTACCCCAGCAGCTAGTGCAGTACCTACTTTAGGCTTTTCAAAAGAAGCGTACATAACAGCTGTAGACACTTATTTGAAAAATCAAAATTATACGACAATATCTTCGGTAACGCCCAATACGCCGGAAAGCGACGAAGCCGGGATAAATGCATATGCCTACGAAATGGCACCGGGATTTTTATTAATTCTTTCCGAAGACGCTGCATCTAAGAATTTGACTCAAATATTCATTACTGCTGACAAAAGTAAAATTGGTTATTCGGATATGGTATGGTATGGAGTGACCTGTTTTGCGTCGATTTATCAAATGGAAAAAGACGGGGCTGAAAGCATTATAGCGACGCTAAATATGACCTCCGATTCTCCCGACCCTGTAAATATAGCTTCAAGCGCACTTTACAGCTATTCCTACATGATAGACGATTCGCTTACTATGTTCCAAGTATTGCCCGCATAACCGTGTCCAATTTGGACACAAAAAAGCGCCCCCATTAAAAGAGGCGCTGATGCTTGGGATGTGGCTCAAGAATTCATTGTCGTTTTAACGTAATATTTTGTATACTCCTGCTCAAGCAGATTAAAGTCGCAGCAAATTTTAATGAAGAATGGGACCTTTTCAACTGTAACTTTATCGTATGTTTTTTGAGCATGTTCGCATATATCCGTTTTGTGGGCTCGCAAAAAAGCTAATTGGTTTCTCAGCAATTCCTTGTATGTAGTATCAGTTTCCTTTTCAATATCGAATTCTACTAAGTGATGTGGCTTTGCGGGTATCATATTATTGAAGCCGAGAAGTCCATATTTTCCGCCTTCGATCCACATAATATGAACATTGCTTTTCACGTTTTGATGGTTAGGCTTTGGTGATTCCATTGGAACGAAGTACTGATGAGTGCCGATAGTAAGAACTATACCTACATATGGCCGCCGATCTTTGTTATGCAGAACCCTGCTATCAATTGAATTAAGATATTTCACGTAACCGTTTTTCACTTTGCAAATTCTTAGATTATCCACACAAAACTCCCCTAATAAGAAACAGGGCAACTTTCGTCGCCCCGCTTCTTTTCAGCTCCCTACTCAAGGCAAGGGTTTTCCTCTTTTTTAGCTCCCTACTTAAGGCAAGGGTTTTCCTCTTTTTTAGCTCCCTACTTAAGGCAAGGGTTCTCCTCTTTGTGGTGGTGGTAGGTGATACGTTAAATTTAATTTAACCACAGACTTTCATCTGCACCACTATTATATTATGCTCAACATCTATTTGTATAGACTGAAAGTTAACAAATCGTACTGGTAATTTTTGTTCTATTTTCTTGTTATTGCACTAATTTACCCTTATTTTCGCTTTATTTACCTATTATGACAGTTGCAACTAATTATTTACACAACAAACCAATTTTAAAATAATCGTGTCCAATTTGGACACGCAGGAGGTGACGCCGCTTGAATTGTATAAACAAGAAATGCGGCGTCGAGCTGCCTGATAAAGCGGTCTACTGCCTAAAGTGCGGCCGCAAGCAAATCCGCGAGCAGCATCAAAAGCTCCGGGGCAACGGGCAGGGCTCGGCATACAAACGCGGCGAGACGTGGACGGCTGAAATTACCCTTGGGTATAAAAAAGATAAAGACGGACAGCGCGCACGCATCAGGCGGAGGAAAGGCGGCTTCCGCACAAAAAAAGACGCACTTGATTATATCGCCACATTGAAGCGCGAGCCAGGCAAAAAAGCACCCACGCTGTCTAATTTGTATGACGCTTGGAGCAGCAGCGCCATGCTGAAGCTCTCAAAATCGAAACAGTGCGCCTACCGCATCGCATCAAAGAAATTTGAGGATATAGCCTATATCGACATTTCCGCCCTGACTATTGAGGACCTGCAGACATGTGTAGACGAACATACCGAATCGTATTATACTGCAAAGGACGTCAAACAGCTGCTGTCGCATTTATACGAACGTGCCGTCGCCCAAGGCAATGTCCGGACGAACCTTGCCAAGTTCATTGAGCTGCCCGAACTTGAAGAAAAGGAAACTGTTCCGTTTTCGAAAAACGACCAGGTTCGCCTCTGGAAGGATTTAAGCTCAGGCAGCCTTTTCCCTGGCTACCTGCTGCTGATGATTCATACAGGCATGATGCCGGGCGAGCTGCTGAAAGCAAAAAAGAATATGATTGACTGGGACACCCAGCAGATTATCGGCTGCGGTCTGAAGACAAAAAAGCGCAAAGAGACGCCTATTCTTTTCCCGGACATTATCGTTCCGGTGCTTATTCAATTGAGCGATGCAGTTAAAGACAAGTTGTGGCCTTATAAGCGTGATGACTTCTACGCTGTTTTTAACGATTATATTAAGCTTATGGGCCTTAACCCAGAGCTCAGACCGTACAGCTGCCGGCACAGCGCCGCGACGTCTCTCGACGAGGCCGGTATATCTCCAACCATCATACAGGAGATCATGCGACACACGCGTTTCAGCACTACCGAGAGGTATATTCATAAGGATATGTCAGAGCTGCTGAAAGAAATAAACCGTAAAATAAAAAATCCTATTTCCCCCTCACTACCCACTATCGAGCAGAATATCCAGTAATATCAATGATTATTCTACCCCTGCTAAGGGAGTAGTGCGTGATGAGCGCAGCGAGGGTTCAAATCCCTCCTTCTCCGCCAGAAACCCGCAATGCATTGATAACACAGTGCATTGCGGGTTTTACTTTT
>Ga0074193_1001098_pt1 | contig 36947 bp, 27 predicted proteins | sample EPASupsiteHSE605_FD_64523 | JGI IMG/M metagenome (GOLD analysis project Ga0074193, IMG submission 64523) | Bioremediated contaminated groundwater from EPA Superfund site, New Mexico - Sample HSE6-05 | ecosystem: Environmental > Aquatic > Deep subsurface > Groundwater > Contaminated ... | reverse complement strand
GGGGGGGGGGCGGTGGCGGGCGCCCCCCGCGGGGCCCGGGGGCCCGGGGCCCGGGGTCGGGGGGAGGGAGCCGTACTGGGCGAGCCTCGGCTCGACCGTGGTTCCCGTATCGGAGGAGACGGTCCGTCTCGCCTACGAGGACATCGCCTCGCTGGTCGAGGGCGGCCTCGGGGTCCACTGCTGCTCGAACACGGACTGGACCTTCGTGATGGACCTCGAACCGGCCGTGATCTCGCTCGACGCCCACGAGACCGCGACCGAGTTTCTGCTTTATGCCGCCGACGCGGCCGCGTACCTCGAGCGCGGCGGTATCGTCGCCTGGGGCGTAGTGCCGGCCGACGCCCGCCTCTTCGCCCTGGAGGACGAGGCCGCGCTCGTAGGCCGCATGACGTCCATACGAGAGACGATGGCCGAGTACGTCGACCCGGCCCTCCTCGTCCGGCAGTCCCTGATCACGCCGAGCTGCGGGATTCGCTTCGCGAACGACGAGGAGGCGGACCGCATCCAGCAGACGACGGCCCGGGTCGCCCGGGCTTGGCGGGAGGGGGCCTGATGGCGCCGGCCCCGTTCCGGATCGCCCTCTCGGGCAAGGGCGGCACGGGCAAGACCACGACGGCCGCGCTCCTGATCGACGCCTTCCGGCGGATGGGCGAGACCCCGATCCTCGCGGTCGACGCGGACCCGAACGCGAACCTCCACGAGGCCCTCGGTCTGGAGGTGACCGAGTCCCTCGGCTCCATGCGCGAGGAGGCGTTCACGAGGGCGATCCCGCCGGGGATGTCGCGCCACGACTACGTCCGGCTCCGGTTCCGGCAGGTGCTCGTCGAGGGGACGGGCGTCGACCTGATCGCGATGGGCCGGCCCGAGGGGACGGGCTGCTACTGCTTCTCGAACGACCTCCTCTCCGAGTGCCTGGCCGGCCTCCAGGCCGAGTACCGGTTCATCGTGATCGACGCCGAGGCCGGCATGGAGCACATCGCCCGCGGCACGATCGGGGTGCCCGATCTCCTCCTGATCGTCTCGGACCCCGGGGCCCGCGGCATGCGGACCGCGACGCGGATCCGGGACATCGGCCTCTCGCTCGGGCTCGAGCGCGAGCGGATGGCCCTGGTCGTGAACCGGGTCCGGGACGGGGTGGCCGAGGTGGGCGGCGAGCCGGTCCCGGTGATCGCCGAGGTGCCGGCCGACCCGGCGATCGAGGCGGCCGACCTCGAGGGCCGGCCCATCGCCGGGGTCCCGGCCGACAGTCCGGCGCGGCTCGCCGTGACCGCGCTGGCCGATAAGATACGGACGATGGCGGGGCGGAGATGAGGGACCTGCCACACGTCTTCCGTGAGGGGTGACGACCGTGCACAAACTTGTCATTCCGACTATCCGCACGTTTCTCCTGGGCGCCCTCGCGCTGGGCGTGCTCCTCTTTCTCCCGGCGGGCACGCTCGACTACTGGCAGGCGTGGGTCTTCATCGCCGTCTTCCTGGTCTCGGCGAATGCGATCGGCGTGTACCTCTCCCTGAGGAATCCGGTGCTCCTCGAGCGGCGCCTGAAGGTCGGGCCCGGAGCCGAGCAGAATCCGGCGCAGAAGGTCATCATGTCCCTCGCCGTCGTCGGTTTTCTCGGGGTGATGGTCTTCTCCGCGCTCGACCACCGCTTCGGATGGTCTCCGGTACCGTCGTACATCTCCCTGGCAGGGGCCGCCCTCGTCGCGATCGGGTTCCTCGTCGACCTTCTCGTGTTCAGGGAGAACACCTACGGGGCCTCCACCATACAGACCTTCGAGGGCCAGAAGGTCATCTCGACGGGCCCGTACGGGATCGTGCGACACCCGATGTATGCGGGCGTGCTCGTCATGACGATCGGGACGCCACTCGCCCTCGGCTCATTCTGGGGGCTCGGCGTCGTCGCGCTCACGGTGCCGGTGCTGGCCTGGAGGATCCTGGATGAGGAGAAGCTCCTCAGGAGCGATCTGCCGGGATACGTGGAGTATGCGCAGAGCGTACGGTACCGCCTCGTGCCGTACCTCTGGTAGACGCTCGATCCCTGAACGAGCCGGATGGGCGACCCGGTCCCGGGAGGTCTATGCGTCCGGCCTATCACTGGGGTCCCGGTCGATAGCCCGGCGCGGCTCGCGCTCATGGAGCAGATCCGCGAGCGTGCGGCGGCCCGCTGAGGCCTCCGACCGCCAACGTTTATCTATCCCCGGGTAAGATGTAGTAAGGTCGCACTCGCCGTTGTGGCTTAGCGGTATAGCGGTTGATTCGTAATCAACAGGTCGGGGGTTCGATTCCCTCCAACGGCTCTCTTTCCTTCAAAGTCCAAAGCCTTAACTTGATTTTTTTCGCTCGCGCAGTGTGAATTTCTCTTGGTCGTTGAGACCTCAGCATGGATTTTCCTTTTTTGCAAGTCCACCGCTACGCTTTGATCCCGGATGGCACGGGAGTACTTGCCGTCACAAAATCTCTTTGATATGGGACCGACGCGGGCAATCATCGGTAAGAGGTCGGGTTCACTGTTATCGGGTCTCTATGGCCCGTTATTTGCGTCTGGCGTGGTCTTGATCCATCAGGGTTGCTGCTTCACCCATCGGATAACTAAGGCCCGCGCGGTCGCGGGGTCGATCCCAAGGTCGACGGCACCACGCTCGATCACGCGTTCGGCGACCTCGAGTGCGATGGCATCGAGGACCGCAGCCTTTTGGCGTTCTTGGTCGGCTTTTGCTTGGGCGGTCAGGGGAGCGCCACAATGCCCGCAATAATTCGGCATATGAAAAAACGGTGAGGCGGGATCGCCGTACGCTGCCACTTTCTCACCGCACCGTGGGCACATCACAGGAGGACTATCAGTCACTTTCCCCGCCACGGCCGCTGACTACCTCCCCGGGCGACAATATCGATTGCAGCCTCAAAGGCTGTTTCGGCGAGCATCCTATCGCCGGCTTCGATCCGGCGAGCGAGGGCGAGGACCGCGGTATCCTCGGCGATCCGCTCCTCGAGCCCCTTGATCAGGGATTTGAGGACCTCGGCCCGAGTAGTGCCATGCTCTGTCGCAACATTATCGATCTCCTTGGCGAGCGACTCGAGGGATTGGTCGGGGGGTGTTGGTGTCACCGCTGCTGACCTCCTCTGTGATTAATGCAGTCGAGACCGACAGCGATACGATCGGAATGGGCGATGACGGAATTGAGCTCCTCGACAAAACTGGCGAGAGTTACCCGGAGGGAAACGGCCTCGGCGGGAAGGTCCGCTGCCATGCGCTTGATCGTTTCACCGGGCGCGGATACTGTCGCGGATCTCATGGTATCATCATCGATCAAGCCCAGTATGATCCAGATGATGCGTTGCCATCATTTCGTTCCAGTCGAAACAGCCACAGTCTAACCCTCATCTTACTCGAAACTGTGCGATCCGAACTTCAACGTTGTGCTGTTCTCCCGAACCGCCCGTTGGACGGCCTCATCGAACCCCTGAGCATCATCGGCTTCGATCTCAATCGTGATCCGAACTGAAGTGCCGGCTCGCGTTGTGAACTGCTCAACGACCTCGTCAACGATCTGACCGAAGTCCATCTTGGCTCTTATCGGATTGAGGTCGACCCGCCCATAGAAGTGAACCTTCTTACTAGGGGAGAAGTCAGGTCTCGGCTCTGGCCTGGGATCTGGTTTGGGATCTGGATCATGACTCGGATCAGGTTTCGGATCTGGATCATGACTCGGATCAGGATCATGTTTTGGCGATTCTATCGACGCCTCATATCGTTCCGCTTCATCCTTCCTGATCAGGAGGGTCGCAGATGAGATCAGGCCTGAGCGCGATTTTCCGAAGGTGAACCCGAGAAACCTCTCTCCCTCGCGGCCGGAGGCGATTCCGAAGTAATCCCGCGTATCGCTATCTTTCTCGATCGCCTCCATGAGAACTCGCTCATTCCTAAGTCGAGGCAGATAGAGGTAGGTCCCGAAATCCTTCCAGAGTCGATCGACCTCGATGGTGAGCTGATCGTCGCGCCAGTACCATTCGCGGATCACCCTCGTGAGGAGAGCCGGGGCCCATTTAACGATCACGATCTCGTTCTCCTCCAGCACACGAGCAATTTCTGCGGCCGGCGCGACCCGTTCGCCCGTCCCAATCGGATGGATCTCCCAGGTGACATCCACCTCGGGCCGACCGTCACTGACAACCTGAGTCGGTTCGAGGATGAAGCGGTACGCCTCGCGGATGGTCCGGGTCACGGTCTCACGAGCGGTCCTGGCATGTGTCTTCGCGTTTTCAATGACCAGATTGTCGAGGGTGAGCCGCCTCTCGGTATAGTCGGTCAGGATTGAGTCCCAGGCGAGCCATGTCCGCACGTGGTCGAGGAGGCGGGAGACCGCGTCGCTGTCGGCTGCGAGGAAGATGAGCCGGTTCTGACGCTGGCGTGGCTGCTCGCCCCGGTTTTTCAAGATCTTGGCCGCTGCCCATTCAGCCTCCTTCATACTACTTCGGCTGTACGGCGATGAGAGAGGGAGGACCACAAGTCGAAGGGCGAAATCGTCGGGGATGTCCATCGATGGAGTAAAGACATGGACACCGTCGAAGAAGCCGCCGTGAAGGAGCTTCCCGAGATCCCCCTTGATCACTGGATACAGGTCCGCGACCTCGTTGAACCGGTCTTTCCGGCTCTCCATCTCCCGGCGGAGGGTCGGCTGGGTATCGAACCAGTAATGATTGCCGGCGCTGTTCAGGTAGTGGAGCCGGTCGACACAGCGCTTGGTGGCGTCCTTGAAGATACCAACCTGCTGGCCTGGCTGAAGTGAACCGAGGAGCGCACCCGGGAGATCGATCCCACGAACGACTGTATTGCGCGAGGTGCCGGGTGCAGAACCAAGGAAGATCGTCCGGGCCGTGCGGCGACATGCCTGGACCGCGCCGAGCCGGGTGTCGGCCCGTTCGATGGTGGTCGTCTCGGCGTTGGGGCCGTCGATATCCCGCTCGACGACTGGGTCCCAGCCGGGCGGGAGATAGTAGACGATCTCGTTCCGGACATCACCGTCGTAGAGTGGGATGCTGCCGGGGAGGATCAGGAGATCGTTGTTGCCGTCCTGCCAGAGGCGATAGATGACCTTGGCCATGTATTTCAGCACGCCGCGGGTTCGCTGGAAGGTGGGAAGCGTGGACCAGTCCTCGTAGAGGCGATCGAAGACCTCGGGGTGAACTGGGTAGGCACCGATGAGCCGCAGGTAATACTGTGCCCCCTGCGTCTCGGGCGGGAACTCGGCGGCATTCGCGAGGTAGGTGTCGGCGAAGGCCCGGCAGGTGGCCTCGCGTGCGGCGGTGTCAACCACGCGCTCGAAGAGCCGGCGGCGGACGATCTCGAAGGCCTCCTCGGCGGCGACGGGCTTCCAGAGGGCCTGGACTCGGGCGAAGTAGTGCTCAAGGGTCTTGAGGGCATCAGCACCGCGGACGGAACCAGCCTCGCGATCGGACTCGGGGAGCGAGGCGAGGAGGACGGCGTTGGGAACGGCCTTGATCGCCTCGGTCAGGACCTGGACGAACGACAGGATCGCATCGTAGGTCCCGCCAGTGTACCGGGCTCCCTCGTTGAACTGCCGGACGTAAGCGACGAGCTCGTCGATCAGGATCACGCAGGGGGCGTAGTCGCGGAGGAGCGCGGCGAGCACCTCTTTGCCGGGCGAGGTGCCGGAGGTGTCGGCGTCGGCGATCCGGCGATACGCGTCTTCTCCGCCGAGCTGCCAGGCAAGCTGGCCCCAAAGGGTGTTGACCGTGATGTCACCGTGGACCTCGGGCATGTTCGGGGCAATCTTGGTGCCGTCGAGCACAACGATCCGGGCATTCGGTGGCTCAACCATGCCGACCGCATCGAGGATGGGCGGGACACCGGCGAGTCGGCTCGCGGGGACGGCACCCTTCGCGATGTGGTACACGGCGAGCATGGTGTGGGTCTTGCCGCCGCCGAACGCGGTCTGGAGCTGGATGACGGGGTCACCGCCGGTGCCGGCGATCCGGCGGAGGACAGAGTCGAGGAGGAGGCGCATCCCCTCGGTGATGTAGGTCCGTTCGAAGAAGAGGACGGGGTCCTGGTACTCGGGCGTGGCCGTGCCGGCATGGACGCGGGAGAGGTCGGCCGCGAACTCGGCCTGCTTGAAGGTGCCGCGGAGGACGTCGGCGTGCGGGGCGACGACCTCACGCCAGGGTTTGAGAGTCATGGTGTCGTCTCCTGGAGGATGATCGGCGCGAATCTCTTGAGGATGAGGGCCTTGCGCGCTTCGATAAATCGATTGTAATTGTCGAGTTTCCAGAGTTCGGGATCTCTCGGGATCAGGTGCAGGTCCAGGTAAGAATCGTCCTTATCTGCGAACCAGACGTCAGGGGGGATGTCGCATTTGTGACCGGCACCGTTTTCTTCGGCCGTCAGGAGCATGCAGTTGGCGATCTGATCGCGGTCCTCCTGGTAGTACACGAGGAGGTCTTCCCGGCCGGAGTCCGGGTTTAGACGTTTTTTCTGCTTCAATAACGACTGGGGGAAGATATGATCGACCTGCGGGAGGTTGTTCTCGTAGGCAGGGATGTAATTGAAGTTCCGGTACCAGTAGTTGAAGAGCAGGTGGATCTGTCTTGAACCGTAGTATTGGCTGAGGATAGTGTCGCGCGTGATCTCGAGGCTGCGGCCTTCTCCCCTGAGGATGTTGAAAATCTTGTCCACATCGAACTCACCTGTATCGCGTATTCTATTGGTACATTGATTGATCAGGTGATCCGGAGTCGCGCTGAATGCGCCGGTCAGGAGCGTTCGAAGGGCGTATTCATCAAACCGTTTGACCTTTGCCCAGGTATCTGGAAAGTGATATCGGGCGTAGATCGGCGGAATGAGCGCCAGATAGGACGGGATTGCCTTGCCTGTCCGGATGAATGTCTTGTTGTACAGCGCATCCCTAACTGCACAGATCGCATCGGCTATCTCATCCCATTTTTCCACTAGTTCTTCTCGAATGCTGGGATCCCTGAACTTGGCCACCTCGTACTGAGCGCCTTTGTTGAGGAGGGTGAGACAGGTCTTCAGGACGAAGTCGCGATCGAAATTAAATCCGGTTTTATTGAGATCGGTCAGGAGCTCGTCCATCCGCTCATCCGACTCATCCCACGTGGAGGAGAGGAGCGAGAAGAGGAGGTCCGATTTCCCCAGGCGGGTGCCGCCGGCATTCGCCCGGATGAAGATCTCGACCACGTCGTCTTCATTGTAGATTCCCGCGTTACCGATGCTATCGAGTTTCTGATAGACCATCACCTCATCCATCTTAAACTGCGTCAGGATGGTCGAGAGGTTGTCGCCAATTCGGTCCAGCTCCTCCTCCGATAAAGGACGATCGGATCCGCTGACAACCTCTTCGTTCATGGGTCGCGGTTTTTTTTCGCTGAAGACAAGGTCTTTGAACTTCAGGTACGGGAACGCGGCCTTTTCGGCGGTGAGGAACTTGAACCTGAACTTCATATCGTCCGGAGCGTTGACGGGACCTCCACTGAGGACATCAAAGTAGAGTTCCTTCTTGTCGTAGCTCCCCATCAGTCCGATATAGAGGCTCTGAAGGCGTTGCTGGCCGTCGAGGACGAGCATCTTGGGTTTCGAATGCGCCGGTACGTAGAAGTCGGAGAGTTTCATTCCCCGGCGGTAGTTGTCGATGAACTTGCGCCGCCGAATCTCCGAGTCGGTTCTCCAGACCAGGAGGGTGCTGATCGGGTACTCCCGCATGATGGAGTCGAAGAGCCGTTCGATCTGCTCTTCTGTCCAGACAAACGGGCGCTGGATGTTCGGAAGCCAGAAGCCGCCGTCGTCGTCAGGATTGTTAAGACCCGTCACCATTGACTTGACGGTCTTCGTCATATTTTTCACCGGGAATCACGCTCCAAAGGTATCGAAGGTGGATTGCGGGCCGTGCGAGGCGGTGGTGACGTCATGCGATACGGCTTCAACTGCGTGCCAGGAGGCGATCAGCTCGTTGTAGGTGCGGGCGTCCTCGGCCCAGCCCTTCCGTTCGCAGAGCGTGTAGAGGCGGTAGGCAAGCTGACGGACAGGGACAGACTTCGCGCCGAGAGCTGCGAGCAGCGTCCCGGCCTCGCTTTCGCCGCCGGACTGGAGCGCCCGGCTGAGGTGGTGGAGCGCCTCCCAGACTGCAAGCCGGGTGTCCGTCGCAGGGTCCCAGCCGGCGTCGTACTCGTTCGCGCGAAGGAGACGGACCTTGCCTGACGCCGCTTCGACGATGCCGGCGTCCCGGACGCCGTCGACCGACGTTCCCTTTGCGCGGGCGAGGACGTCGGCCTGGCCGAACGCGCCGGCTGTCCAGCCGAACTCCTCAAACCAGGCGAGTGCAAACCGGGTGTCAGCATCAAGGTCGCCCTCAGCCTCGGCGAAGTACTCATCGAGCGCTTTGTTGATCAGCGTGAGTGCGGTGCGGACGGACATTGGCGTGCCGTCGGCCTCGAGCACGGCCTTGTACCGGGAGAATACAGCCATGCCAGGGCCGATCGCGGCCTGGGCGAGGTCAACGGGGGCGATGGGGGTGGTCTCGCCAGAGGTCATCGCGGCGAGCGCCTCGGGGAGTTCGGCCTTGAGCGCCTGGAGGAACTCTTTTCTCGAGGCAACAAGGGCGTCGTCGGACCGGCGCCGGCAGACGAGGATGATCGATGAGGCGAGGGCGTTGCAGTTCATGGCAATTTGTCGGGCCTTCATCTCCGTTCGCATCGGCCATGTGCCGGTGACAGAAAAGCCAGCCCTGATCACGGCATCAAGGAAGGCCTCCCAGCCGGTGCTGGATGTGCCTCCGGCCCTTTCCGTCTCCGACTGCTTGAAGGCGTAGTAGATTGTGACGGAGAATGCCGGATGCGCCTGTTCAGCCAGGCCGTGCATCGCCTTCGTCATTCCGTCGAGGAAGAACGCCTCAGCCTTCTCCTTGCCGCCGTGGCGATACGGCGTGGCGACTAGTTCCTCGGATTTTGGCACAGTGAGGGTCGCACAGAGCGCAGGATAGAACTGGTTCAGCGAGCGTCGCAACCACACGTAGAAGAAATCAGAAAGGTCTGCATATCCGATGTTGTCATAGTACGGCGGATCTGTCGAGACGATCTTGCAGGTTGTAACTCCCTGATTCGATGCGTTTTGTTGTGAGGCATGGCCAGCGCCGATCGCTGGCAGGCAGACTTCCGAGGTGCTTGTCAGCAAGTGCCAGAGTACGCTGTTCCAGGACCCTGAGGACTCGCTAAGGGGGTTTGCTTCAGGATAGTCCCAGACCATAGGGATTGCTTGGCGTGCGAACAAATGGACCGGACAGCCACGATCGAGCTTCCAGGTCACAAGGTTGTTGTTTAAGTCAGAGAACTTGCTGACGTTAAAGCTCAAATACAGCCCCACCGCCTCCGCATACGCCGCCGCCCCAAGTCCTCCGTCGCGTAGCGGGGAGGGATTGTCTGGGAGCCCGGCAACGAGCGCATCGTGGCGGATCAGCTCCATCGCCTCGCCCACGAGGTCGGAGAAGGTCGTCAGCGCCACCAGCTGCCGCGGGGTGAAGAGGTCGCCGAAGGTTATGAGGCCATAATTCGGCGTCTTAAAGTCGCGCGGGTTGTCCGGCAGCGCCATCTCCGGCTTCCATTCCGGCTTCGCCCTCCGCGCCGCCGTCTCATGCTCCGACGACGGCGCGAGATACACCCGCCCGCGATCGCCCTCGGCCACAATCGCCATCAACCGCGCGCTCATCCGCCCTGCCCTACCCTCCGCGCGGATATGGTCGTACGCGACCGGCATACCTGACATCAGGCATTTGAAAGCGCTCCGCTTGCCAGCTGTCGTCCCGAGCTTCGCACCCTCGGCGTCCTTCGGCTTGCCCACCTTCACCGTGAACCGGTAGCCCTTTCCTTCAATCACCGGCTCGACGTACGCCTCCTTCCCCGCCTTCTTGGAGAGCATGAAGGTCGAAGCGAGCGGCACGTCCACCTCCCTGAACGCCGGGTTCGGGCTCTTCACCGTACGGGCCCACAACCACGCGATCACAGTCAGCTCCCGCCCGACGTACTTCTCCAGGTCCGGCCGGTCCCTCGCCATCTCCTCAGTGATCAGCACCTTCGGATAGAGGTGCCCGATCCGCTTCTCCGCCTCGTCCCGCATCCACCGGCCGTAGTAGCGAACGTCCTCGGCGAGTCCCTGCGCCCCCTGCCACTCGTCGAGCCGGCGCTGCTTGCGCGACTCCGGGTTCACCGGCGGCCGGCCGGCGAACTTCGGCGGGATCTCGATCATCGCCTTGTTGATCAGCACTGCCACCGGGTTCAGGTCCGAGGCGTAGGCCTCGAGCCCGAGCCGCTGGGCCTCGAGCGGGATCGACCCGCCGCCGGCGAACGGGTCGTGAAACGCCGGCAGCTTCTCGGGATTGAAGAGCTCGGCGGCCTGCGGGTGGTTCTTATTCAGGGCGCAGGTCTCGCGCCAGGACTTCCAGATCTCCTCGCGCGCCTCGGCGAGCACAACCTCGTTATTGGTATTCTCCCACAGGACGAGCTTGCGGATGATCTCGAAGAGCCGTTCCCGTTCGGCCTCGGCATTCTCCTTGTTCATGCCCCGGCCGAGCTCGCGTTCGTAGCCGGGGTCGTTCACGAGCTGGGCGAAAAGCACCGCGCGGGCCGCGGCGAGCGGCCGGCGTGCCCACCAGAGGTGGAGCGTCGACGGGTGGCCGTGCCGGATCGACTTCTCACGCACGGCGGCCTTGTTGATGTCATCGAGCGGCAGAGCAACCTCGATTAATTTTTTTGGGGCTTTGATCTCTGTCATGGTATCGTCGTTCCCTGCCGGCGGATAGAGTCGACAGATATTGGCGGTGGATCAGGGGATCGAGATCCTTTGCCTGTAATGATGATGAGGTGTTGAACAAAGTAAACGGATCGAAGCGTTTGTGGGAAAGACAATTATTGCGGAAGTCCGACTCCAATCGAATCGATAGACGCAATCGTATCTGACACCACAATATCTTTATGAGCCGGTATCTGGTGCAGTTTACAGCTCTCACTACTCTGCGGATCACCGAATCCGCCGAATTCGGTTATGGTTCAACTCAGGTGGTCGTCAACAATGATGCTACATATGATTACTCATCGGCTTGGCCGAACCGGTTGGCGGTCTGCGTCGAAACCGAAGCTGACACAATTGATTCCGCTATAGCGACAGGAAAAGAAGTAGCAGAATTAACGATTTTATTACTCGTCACATCCACCTCGGCGAGCACCGATATCTGTCGCTTCGATAGAGCGATCGATTACGATAGTGGCGTGAGGGATCGACTCTTCCGTCAGGAATTCCCAGTCCCGCTCTCGTGTCCATCAACACGTGAACTACTACCTGAAAAATATGCGTTGTTCCATAACGCTTTATCAAACACAGAGAATACCCTTCTCTCCGCCAATATCGAACGATTCACAAGATCCATCCGATGGTACCGGAAAGGACTCCTTGAGGAGGATTCTCTAGATCAGTATTTAAATTACTGGATTGCTCTTGAAATACTTGAGCCGTTGCTCAATAAGAAATATATCATTCCAAAGGACCGGATAGAATATCCTTGTGAAAAATGTGGCTATATCAAGGTATCCGAGAGATTCTCGCATAAGGGGATAACAAGACTAGTGATAGAAACCGGCTATCAGGAGACGATTTCGAAAGATATCAGATCGACCCGAGATAAAATTATTCATGGTTACGAGCCTTTCCCCAACCTAATTCCGCTTGTTAAAGAGCTTCTGCCGATCCTCGAGAAGATAGTCTTATCCGGTATTTTAGAAATTCTTGGTATTTCTCAAGATGATAGACGGAACTTTCTCAGAGAGCCGCACTATGCGCCGGAATATCCAACTCAAACTATTGAAGCAATCTTTGCCGACATGCCTGATAACCAATTGTCACATGATTCCATTCCATCAATTCGCATCTCGTGTGTCACTACTCAGATAGCGACTTCGTCACAAAGGAAAGGATCTTGTAAGTTAAAAATAGACTTCCCACACCCTTATTCGGTAAAAAAATATGATTCATGGATAGAACATTATCAAGATCCGGATGAGTCGCTGACCATCAAAAGTGAGATCGATGTTCAGGGATGCGATCCTACGGATACATGATGGACATAACCCATTTTCCACAGATATTCAATTAGTAAGGCTAATCAAGAGCGTAAGGTGGAGGAAAGAGAAATTGAAGATCGAAGGAGAGCTAGTTATTTCATCGAATGACATGGTTATTCCTTGCCCAAAGCGGAGACCGGGTGGCCTCAGGATTCGGAGAAACCACTCCCTTTGAACAATGAGATTGTCGTCTTCTCGTCTAAGATGTGAGCAGAAGCAGAACTCAAAGAAGACTTGGTTTCCGTTTCTGATGAGTAACTAATTTGTAGCTATTAGTTACAAGCGCAAAAGGTGAAATGCCGTAATACGCACGACGATTGCAATTTTGGTCAATATTTTCCACTTTTTCGTGTATCACTTATGTACTACATTTGTACCACTAATGAGAATCACCCTTGAATGTTACCCGAGGGAAATGACAAACCCGAGATACTTTCAATTCAACGAAGCCACCAGAGTGCATGTCGATGACGGGCAATCCCTGTCTGTGTGGATTGATAAGTTACAGGAGAATCTTCGTCCTCCTGTTCCACAGAGATGAGGTCCCCATCCCTCACGCACGGAACGACATAGGTGCGTCTAATCCACCCCGATGATTTCCCGAGCAGTTCTTCAAGTTCTCCAAGGGAGAAGGGACGTAGCGAACAGAGTCCGACCACGATTCTCTTCCCCTCGATCTGGCCGATACGACTCCCGAGAGAGAGCACAGACTGTCGTGCCGGTTCCGGCAACGAGAGTAGCAATTGGCTCATCGGTTCCGGTTGAGGTTCGGGACCTTCGATCGAATACACACCCCGGAGGGTTGCCGTGACACGGCCGAGGAGCTTTGACGATGGGAGATAGAAAGTATGGGCAGCTCCGCCTCGCTGGTCTAGCAATCCCAGATCCCGAAGTCGGCGAAGGCGATTACTTATCTTAGTGATGTCGAGACCCGTCACCTGTCGGCACTCCGCGTTGGTGATCCGTTGCTTTTCACGGGCGAGGTGAAGAATCTGAACGTCGACATCGGTCAGTTTGAGCTCACGAAATTTCGACACCCACGCGAGATCCGCTCCTTCAAGCAGATGATGAAACAGAAACCTCGCGATAAAGGTATTCGTCTCACGCGACGATTCGAACTCCGGATCCGAGAGACGAGCAGTCCGCATCTCCCGCAACATCACACGGATCCCACTCCCTTTGTTCTCTGCATAGTGCGTCTCGTGCAGGACGCTGGCAATGATCGGATTACGGGTCGTGGACTGCATATGGCGTCCAGGGTCGATCGCCACAAGCGAGTGTCCCGGATTTCTCACCTCGAGCCGATTCGCGTACCGGATAACCTGGATCGGTCCGTGCTGTTGGTAACTCCGGTGCATCACGGCATTCACCAGCGCCTCCCGAATAACTCGTTCCGGAATCTTCGGCGTCTCCTTACGCTGCAGATGTCCCTCGGGGATGGAGACCTGCCGCGGCAGATCACTGATAATCCGGGAATGGATTCTAGGAATCAGCAGCATCAATGGTCCCCGAAGGTCCATCGTTTCAAATGGATGCTCTGTGTCTCTGATCCACTCAGTCCCGGCAATCTGGATGTAATCGATCCGGACGAGAGGCATGAGTCGCCGCAGTGCCGCATCCTTCCCGAACAGGACGAGACCGGCCAGGGTAGGAACGGTACGACCACCATCCGTATACAGACAGTTCAGCGACCGTAACATTTCGTGATCCGGAAACGTCAGCTCCTCCGCATCGGGGTGGACCTGCTGACGTATCCTCCGGTATTCAGTAATGGCTTTGGGATCGAGGTCCTCAATTGAAGCGTCGGGAATGGGCGTTGTATCGAAGGTCCGAAAACTCTGGGCTTGGTAGAAGAGTTGAAGATCATGCGAGGTGCACCTCACATCACTCGAACCGATGCGCCGATACGCACCCCGAGGCAGCCCTTCCTGTGTGATGAACACCGGTTTCTCAGTCACCGGTGCTTCTGGCACGAAGACAATGACCCCGTTCTTCCCGTCGATCGTTTCAATTGCGATACGAGGTCGCACATGCGGAGTCAACTTGGTCAAATTCGAACACTGCGATACAAGATTCCGCTGGATCTGATCAGGATCGTCAACTCCCTCGAGAACGTACGAGCCTGTCGAATCCTTGACGACTCCGAGAACAATGTATCCCCCACCGAGGTCAGGTTCATTCGAAAACGCGGAGATGGTCTCAAACGTCGAATTGCCAACCTCTCGGCGCGCTGATTTTGCCTCAATCCCTGGATGCTCATCATGGAGATTGAGCTCCTCCAGAAGATCGGTGAGGGTGAGCATCACAGAAACAGATCGCTCTCCAGGATATTAGAATGGTCGATGTCCGTGCGATCCTTTCGCCACCCCTTAGATCGGTGGCATCGGACCGTATCGATAGTATGGGTGACTCTTCGTGTAAAAACGGGTTAGGGGTGGTCATGATTAAATATTTGAAAATAGAATATTGTGAAGATATGTGGAGAACGGCCTCGTTGCCTCCTGTCTCCTGTATGCGTCGCTGAATGTTATCTCTCAAGTCCATATATCTCTGGATGTGATTGTTATGGTAAAGATGGCATTTATGTGCAAGATCATTGGTATGATCGGTAATGGGGGCGCCTGCACGGAGCGCCATTTGGCCTCCATTCTTTGATCATATAGGGACGGGAGACGACGAGAACGCCACGCAAGGCGCCACAGGGGGTTCAATTCCCTCGCTCCGATTACTACTACGCTCTTCTTGAGTCTTATGACCTTGACGGAGAGCGCCTTCCACGAATGATTTACGTTTCTCCTGGACATTCCGCTTGCTCGAGGAGTGCTCCGAGGTCCATCGTTTTGCTCACGTCCGCCCAGTCGAGCGCATGTGAGAACGGCCGGCGCACGTAATATGGCCCCTCGTAATTCTTCCCGTCGACAAGCACCACCGCGAGGATGAACTTCTCCCCTTGATTCAGGCCAGCCAGTACCTCGTTCTTCGATACCGTCACCGTCGTCTGCCCCCTCGCCCTGCCCTTCACCTCGATGTGGCGCGGGTCAGGGACCGACCCGTCCGGCCGCCGGGGTGGCCGGCTCGTCACGTCCCATCCGAGATTCTGCGCTGAGACATCCGTCACCTCGTAGCCGAGGACTCGCTCAGCATCCATGACCGCCCGCATCGCGACGAGCTCCACGGCCTTACGCGCAGCCACATCGACAGGAGACTCAGCCGGCCTCTCGCCACGACGTTCCGCCAGCAGGCCGGCGGAGATCACTAGCGCCGCTCCGACTACTACAGGCGTCGCCGAGACCACGTGCCGCATCCCTGCCAGCTCACGTTTCCGTGCTTCGAGCCGGCCAGCCAGGTCCTCCGCCGTCCGCCGGGCGTTCTCCAGGGGGAGCCTGACATCCTTGCCCGCCTTCAGGTCCTCCTGCAGTGACAGGTACTTCCCCGACCAGAAGTTGATCTCCTTAACGAGCCGCTCGTTCACAGCCGCGAGCACCCGGTCCACCTCGTTGATTCGCCGCGACTGCACTTCGGCGAGATGGCCTGGCACCATCTCCATGGAGGCATACCCAAGCGCCTTCCGTTCGAGGTCGTGGGAAATCCAGTCCGCCGCAAGCACGTCCTGCACCAGTGCCAGGTCTGCTTCTCCGATCGGCTCAAGGTCCAGGTGCGGCGCATATCCTGCCCCCGTCGCCTGGCCCGTGCCCGAGAGGGAAACGAACTGCAATCGGTGCGAGATCGTTCGGCGAGTATCGCTCCCTTCGAGGACCTCGTGCTCGAGGATCAATAGCACCCGCGGCTCCGTCTCCAGATCGTTCGGGTCCACGAAGACGGCGCCCTGACGGAGCATTCCTCGGCCCTCATCGATCACGAGGTCGACCACGGCCTGCATCAGTGGGTGACCGGGATGGATCAGCGACGCCATCGGTGCTCCCACCCGGTCCAGCAGCCGCACATACTCTCGTTCGAAGCAGACCCGTTCGTACTTCGTCAGCACTGGTGCCGGGTACCGGCGGTCCCGGTTCTGGAGGAGGCGGTCCCGTTCCCGGACCTTGTACGGGACGTTTGTGATCTCCCACCGGCCCGACTCCCTCTGGCGAAGCTCACCCCCATATCGACCGAAGGCCTGAACAAAAAATGAGCGTATGAAAAACGGCTGGAGCTTCTGTGCCTCTGCTTTCTCCATCTGCTCACGGACTGCGAAGAGCCTCGTCTCGTCCAGCATCTCAGCCGCGAGCGCGTTCCGCTCGATGATCTCCCGCAAATGTTCCGGGTTGAAGGCATCGTCGATAGCGACGGTCACTCCACTCTTGACGTCGGGCTTCTCCCCATCGCGAATTGCCTTGATCAATAGGTCTCGGAGGCTCACGCCCTCGAAGACTTCGCCGAGGATATCGAAGACCTGTCCGCCGAGCGCCTGCCGTACCACTTCTAACTTCTCGAAGAGCCGCAGGAAGACATCACCCTCACGGGTTCCGAGCGCTACAAGGTTCCAGAGGTAGCAGATCTCGGTCTGCCCGATTCGATGGATCCGACCGAACCGCTGCTCAATTCGATTGGGATTCCACGGCAGGTCGTAGTTAACCATCAAGTTCGCGTTCTGGAGGTTCACGCCCTCGCCGGCGGCGTCAGTCGCGACCAGGACTCGTACCCGTGGATCGTTCCGGAAGCGCTCCTGGACGTTCCGCCGAGCATCACGGGGTGTCGAGCCCGTGATCGTGACAACGGCCTCTGGGTCACCGATCAGCCCACGGATCCGTTCCAGCAGGTAATTGATCGTGTCCTTGTATTCGGAGAAGATGATCAGCTTCCGCTGCCGGCCATCCTTGTCCCGCATGTCCTTCGACTGCAGTAACCGCGAGAGCTCATCCCACTTCTTGTCTGTGCCCGAAAGAACGACATCTCGTGCTTGTTCCTCAAGTCGGACGAGCAGCGTACACTCCACATCGAGCTCGCCAATGGTTCGTGAGGCTGTCGACTGGTTGGTGAACTCCTCCTCGACTTTTTCGAGATCCTCGGCAGAGAAATCGTCCTCGTCCTCGAACGAGACCGTACCGATCTGATCAACAAGCGTTGCTGCACCGCCGGCCGAGCTCCCCCGGAGTCGGAGCCGTTCCTCCTCGGCGCGGTTCTCCAGCCGCAGTCGCCGGCGCCGGAGCGTCTGGAAGATCGCCTCTGGCGAAGAAGCGAGTCGCCGTTGAATTGATGTCAGCGCGAACCCGACATTTCGCTTCCTCTGTTCGTTCTCTATCTTATCCGCCTTGTTCATCTCAGTGCGGACATACTCCGTCACCGCCTCGTAGAGTTCGGCCTCAGGCGTCGAGAGCTCGTACTTCGCCGTGACTGCCTGTCTGGGGGGGAAGAGCGGCGTTCCGTCGAACTTGACCAGCCGCTCCTTGACCATTCGCCGCATCAGGTCCGTGACATCGACCTTGTGAACTCCGTCTCGGAACCGGCCGAAAAAACGATCCGAATCAAGCAGCGAGAGGAAGAGCTGGAAATCAGCCTCTTTTCCATTATGCGGCGTCGCCGTCATCATAAGGAAGTGGCGCGTATGCGATCCGAGTAGCTCGCCGAGGGTGAACCGCCCGGTCTTCCGGAGTTTGTGCCCGTAATACGAGGCGGACATCTTGTGCGCCTCATCCACGACCACAAGATCCCATGAGACGCGTTCCAGTTTTTCGCGGAGATCCTCAGAGCGAGAGAGCATGTCAAGCCGTGCGATCAGGCGCGGGTGATCCTCGAAGGGGTTGCCGGTCCGCGACAGTGCCTCGAGCTCACGAGAGAAGAGCTCGAACTCAAGGCCGAACTTCTCGAAGAGTTCGTCTTGCCACTGGTCGACGAGCGATCCTGGTGCAACGATAAGGATCCGTTCGGCATCAGCCCGCATCAGAAGTTCACGGATATATAAACCTGCCATGATGGTCTTGCCGGATCCGGGATCGTCGGCGAGCACGAACCGAAGCGGCTGGCGAGGGAGAAGGGACTCGTAGACCGCCGTGATCTGGTGTGGCAGCGGTTCGACGTTCGAGGTGTGGACCGCCATCATCGGATCAAAGAGGTAGGCGAGGTTGATCCGGAGTGCCTCGGTGGCGAGTTTAAAGGTGTCGCCCTCGGCGGTGAAGATGAACGGCCGGCCGGCCTCGGCAAATGAAAGGTTTTGTTCGTCGTGCCGGAAGACCATCCGTTCGTGAACGGCGCCGTCCATCGTCTTGTAGTAAAGCGTAATCGCCGCGTCGCCAATCGGCTCGGCCAATACCACTCGCACAGCTTGATCAGGCTCGATCCCATCGACGAGCACGTCCTTTCTCAGGTCCTCAAGTCTTAACAACGGAACATCGCCTCTTTCCTCTTCTCCCACGCGCCATGGTTTGCCAGATATTGGGTGTTGGGATAAATACGGGCTTTGCTTTGATTGCGAAATTGTATACCAGCCTGTATTTTGGTGATTTTTCCGACCCGAGAGGGGACTTTTTTTGCGATCTGGTCGATCAGTATGTCACCGGATGCGCATTCCTGATGTGGTCGATTCGCGGAAAAATAGGATTTGAGAAATAAATAAAAACTAATAATTATTTGTACTGCGATTCTTGAATATGGTTTTTCCCAAACACATTGTGGGACATGATCTGAAAGATTTTCGCCAGGACCTTTTTCGAGATTTACGAGTTGAGCTTGGGCATCTTAAGACATGTCAAAACGCCGCAATAGCAGTGGGCATTACAGGATCGGGAGTTGTTCTCGGTTTAATCCGAGGCTCGCCTCCTGAAAGTCTATCGGTATTCGTAATCTTACCGTTACTTGTTCTTTTTCCATTCTGGCTTGTATTTTTTGATAAAGCGAAAACTGTTGCTAGAATTGTGGGATTCATCCGGTTACAGGAATATCTCTTGTTTGCCCAGAGCAACTTTGGTGGGATAGGATGGGAATCAGCATTGAGCCAATACTGGGAGAAAAAGCCATTGTGCGAAGAAAATCGATACCATGAAAAAGGAATTCAAGAATTATCTAAGCAGTTAATAGGAAGAAGAGCAAGAATTCAACAGGGAGTCAAGAGAATTTGCTATAAAATCCGGGTGGTAGTAAAATCAACTTATTTAACCACCGTCTTTGGAATTTTTTTTATCTTCTCATTGATGCTAGTTTGCGCAGGTCTATATTTCTCTGGTTTTCCGACGTTGATTATCGGCATTTTATCAATATTGACACTAGCGAATTTCATCCTCAATTATGTGTTTTATGGCGACTCCCTTGATTATCCTCAGTACAGTTATTTTCTTTATTTTGATGGCGGGCTATGTTTTTGTCTTATGGTTTTACCAATTATCTATTCCACATTCCCATACCAATTTGACTGGGCTTTTTCTTTATCATCGGTATCATGGTTGGTTGATCAGATAGGGACCATGCTCCCGCGATTTTTTTTAGATTCCCTACCGAGTCTAATTCCTACAGGATTGCCGAGGGGTCTAAGTTTCGATTCAGTAAAAATTTTTGTCATGGCAGGCAGTCTTGTCGGGTTTGTATATTTTACTACCTTGACATACTGGATGCTAACAAATTTGCTCTACGGCAGATACACAACAAGCTCGTTTGTGCGACGATGGGAAGTAGTACTTAATTTGAAACTTAATCCAGCGACTGGAACTGCACGTTTTCAAGATTGGAAAGACAAAGGTACTAAAAATGATAAAATAATATTTGAAAAATTATTTGATTTAATTATTAGAATCCTAGAGCCAAAATCTGAGGGATAGATTGTGTATGAGCAAATAAGTAAACAAGATCACTCGAGCCCCCTTTACCTGCTACCCTTTGCCACAATTACCCCTGTCACCTTAAACCTAACCCTTTCCGACATGGCCACATCTGTGGCCGACATCGAGTGCGACAAGTCTGCATTGCCCCATCCCCCCGACGGGGTTAAAGTTTTCGGTCGCTGTCTCGACCAATGCTCATGAGAGAGTATCACCGCATGAAGCCGGCAGTATCCACGCTTTCCGGTATGGGCGGCAGCTTCGAACCGCTCTTTGACTCGGCCCACATCTGCGTCCCCATCACATTCGAGTAGAACTGCAGGTAAAGAATGGTATCGATCCGCTTCCGGACATCCCCTGGTTCGGCCATTGAAATAGCACTTGGCCATTCCCTGCTTGCCGGGCGCCCAGATCTTAATCGAGTCACGTAACTGCGAAGCCGCATTTATCTCATTTACCTCGGCTAGCAGCTCCAGCCCTCTACGAACGTGAGTGCGATCCCCCTCGCGCCATACGTAGATCATAAGTGGGTCGTTCGTCTGTTCGGACGGGATGCCGAGTCAAATCCCTCCGCTTTGCTTCTCACCAACAATGGGCGACTACAGAAGAAATGACAACGATCTCGAACTGGTAAACCCTAATAACAGAATCCCGAACGTAATAAAAAAAGGAAAAGGTCGTGATTACCGGGGAGTTGGATCATTCCGCTTCGAACCTAGATTTGGAATGAATTTGATCTCTTTTTTTATGGTCGTCTTATATTCTGTTACAAGGGCGCTTTTTTCGTCCCCTAACACATTTTTTGTGGTCCCCACATGAATCACTGCGATTTCCCGAAATTCCTCCGGGAAAAGCTCCCACATTTTGGCAGAATTTATCATTTTTGTTTTCTTTTCCACAATATTTATACAATACGTCCCATATTCATAGGTTTCTTCAACATACTTATTGGTGATGAAGTGTTCGATCAGCTCCTCCTTCTGCTTTCGTAGGTGATCCCTTTTCTTGTTAAGGTATGAAATCTCCTGGTCGATCTCATAGAGGTCCCTAATCGTCTTTCCTTCCTGATTATCCATAATCCCTGCTCCTTCCACCGTATGTTCAATCTCTTTAGCGATATCTTTCTCTATCTGGTCTGTTGCTCTATCCGAAACGACGTGAGTCAGTATGCCACAGACATGAAAAAACCAAGACAATGCTCGGATCCTTCACCAGCAAATAGCCATTCGGATGCTTGCTGCACCTCATCTGGGGTGTGATGCCCTGTTCTCCGATCGACCGAAGCTAGGTATAAGACAAGAGACTAAGCCTGCTCAAACGGGAAGTGACGCCTCTGGTCACCTTTGTGAGGTTGGTTTCCAGAATGCAACGGAGTCAGATATCCGCCACCTTCTTGGCGTAGGAAACAACAACCGGCGGCTCCCACTGCCTTGTCAATGTGACGACTGCCAACTTCTCAGGCATCTCCCTACTGAAAGTCTGATTACGATACACCGTGAGGAAGGGTTTCCCTTTCCCTCGGTTGTCGACATGGTCACTGTCGAATACGAGGCTAGTGTTTAGCCTAGGTGTGTCGTTCATGGGTGTGTTCCTGTGCGCCGGGACTGACGCCCATGCACCGATGGGGGATGATTCAAAACAGAGCCGGGGGGGTCCCCCACCTCCCCCCCGGGGGGGAAGGGGGAGGTGGAGGGGCCCCCCTTTGACAGCAATAATGGTCGAGCTATAAACCTATTTGAAAAAGAGTATATGGTATAACTCAATCTCCCGGCTATGAGCTCCCACAGATTTCCTTATGCGCGGAGGGACCGGGCGCCTCAGGGCTCGGGACTCGGTCGGTCAGAAAAAGTTTCCAGGAAGCTGACGCCGGCACCGGCGTACCCCGCGCATAAATTTTCGGGGCTTTTTAACCTGGTATTACTGGATGAGTCAATGAGTCAGAATGAGTCAATTTACACCTTTTCGCACGCAGAAATTGGATGAATAGAACAAAGAATTATTCCATCAGTCACAACGCAAATTGACTCATTCTGACTCATTGACTCATTGAGAAGGGATAACCAGGTTATCCCTTCACCACCTGCCACTCGACCGCCCGATTCTTGGTACCAGCGGCCTCCAGGCGTAATCCGTTATCGAAAAACATATCCTTCCTCCGCCGGAGGGCATCTCCCATCCGACGGTTAAACTTGAGCCGATTTGCGAACGCGTCCATGAGCTCGTCCGGTAGAACTCCGAAGAGGGTATTCTCCGGGTTATATTGTTCTGTATCCTCCTGCAGCTGCCTGGTGATTTCTGAAACGGTCTTGGGCTCGGTGCCCCACTTTTCGTACCACCGTTTGAGGAATGCATTCCATTGCAGCCTGTCCGCATCGGCCTCTTCGTATTGCTGGTTAAGGTTACCGAGGAATCCATCGATCCCCGCATACGCTAGGATCCCGCCGATGGTCTTCGACCAATCCTCGAAGCTGCCAAGCACAGGGATCCTATCATCCATCGGCCGCTCGGCTCGGATCCACGCCCGGGCAAGGGTCAGGATCGCCCCGATGATACGCCCACGCTCAGTCCGGACCCATTTTTTCAGCTCCGGGTGCCTGAAAGCCCCTGCTCCGCGTAACCATGGTCGTGGATCTTTCGCATTCATCCTCACCCAGAAGCATCGGCGAGCGAGATCCCCTCCGAGGGAGATGTTAATCCCGGTCACGATAAACACCGCCCGCTGAGGGACCCGGATCGACTCGGTTCGACCGAGGACTCTTCCATTGACATAGTCTGCCGTGAGGGCAGATGCGAGGGCCGCGCTGCGGAGCTGGCCTTCCAGGTTGTCATAAACGATCACGGCACGTCCATCCTTGAGGTCGGATAGGATCGCTTTCGCCCACTCTTCTTCCCTCTTCGGGGGGTCACTCATCCCCGCACTCATGCCGGTAGCAATGAGCGTCATCAGTTCGGCGAGGAGGGATGCACCCGTGCCCTGCTGGGGTTTATCGAGAAGCATAAGGGGAACTGCCCCGCCGATGAGCGGGCGGAGCACGATCGAGATGATCGCAGCAATCGCGTTCGCCCTGCTTGCTTCATCCACAAACGGGAAATCGCAGACGATCTCTTTCACCAACACCGCAGCCTCGGCTATCTGATCCGGTGTCGGATCGTCGGGAATCTCTGGCACTTCCAGCCCAGGAGACAGCGTGAGATAGTAGCCAGATATCTCGTCATAGCCAGGGGTGATGATGAGCCCACCGTCCGAGCGGACGCTCGGTGTCTCGAGGATGGCCCGGAGGGGTGGAAAGATCCTAGTGATGCCTGGGTCCGCCATGAGGGTGCGAACCATGTCAAGTGGTGGTGAGACTGAGACTGATCTCTCCGATACTTTCACCTTTCCGTCAGCGTCTTTCGCATGTTTCCCCTGCTCGTTCCTCATCGGATGGAGGGTCGTTTTCTGGAAATCCGCGGCGTGCGTAAGATGATAGCGGACCTGATCCTCGGACATGGTTTGGACAACTGCCCGCCCGTCCTCGTCCTGACCGATCCTGGCAAGTACCCCGGCCCGAACAAAAATTTGGGGCGGGGAATTTGCATTCTTGAGCGCAGTCATGGCGTCGGCCATCACCTCGCGTAGTTGGCGATTGTTGACCTGGATCGTCGGCTTTGGGCTGGCTTCGCCTATGTCGTTGGATTCCTGTTCGGTAGGACTGTGAGTCCTTTGTGCGGTCGCTCTTGCCGCTTTTTTCCGGATCCAACTGTCCACATCGTATCCCTTCTCTCTCAGTCTCTCTATCACCTGACGCCAGATAGACGGGTGTTTCAGGCAGTTCGGACCGGCCTCTTCGCACTTAATGATCCCTTCGGCCACTGCGAAGGCTTCGAGCGCCCCCCCGCCAGTCTGATGCCGTCGGCACCACCATACTTTGTCTGTGCACGTCAGATTGGTGCCCCCTTCGGAGCCGTGAACGGGATGCGCCCCAACGTATTCTCTGTCCTGAAAGCGGACACTCTTCGGCATCAGGAAATCGGTAACCTTCAAGTTGAGGCACTCTGCGAGGCTCGCTCCGGATGTTTCCATCTTGGGCTTTGTCGGCTCCCGAGTCGAGGATCTCTCCTTGTTCCACCGGACTGCAGCCGCAAATACTTCCCACTTCTCGCGCGGGATTCTGGTGATGGGCACGTCGGAGATGACGCGGTATCGCTCACCGGATGGGTGGAGTGAGCTGGGACCGATCACGTAGCCCTTCGAACTCTCGGGGTGCTGTGCGAAGATCTCCCCGAGGTGCTCGCCGTTCGTCGGGTCGAGGAACGGACGCTTGCCGACGAGGGGCTCACCCTCAATTTCATAGTAGAGGTGCACTTTCCGGCGCTCGGACGTGCTCGATCCTGATTCCACGGTGAAGGTTTTAGGGAACTGATCCATTGCCCCGATCTCGATTAAACGGGTGTACTCGTCCGCGTCGATGATCACGACAGAGGATCCGGGTGCGGGAAACAACCCATAGTTGCCACCCTTCTGACAGTGGATGGTAAGAGTCGTGTGGCCGTACGGATAGTTAGCTTCGCTCTCCCACCGTCGTTCCATTGCGTTCTTCTTTGCCGGCCGCACCAGAATGAATCTCATGTCGGGTCGCCGGAGCTGCTGGGGAATCACCACCTCGCGGGGATCCGTTCGTGCTGCAGCAGGTCGGGTAGGTTGCACAGGGGTCAGGTCTCCGATGATAGGAACCTCCTCGATGGATTTGTTCAGTGTCTCTGATCTCCCCGTATCCGTCGGGGTCTTCAGGACTTTCGAACCCTCAGAGGCAAGGGCGACTCCGTTGATTTCCGTCATGTGGCCGACCTCTCAAGACCCCAGAGTGCCGTTTTGATCCCCACTACCTGACTCAGGCACCCACCGCCGATTCTGTCAGGATCCTCAGGGTGGTTGTTCTCTTGTGAACTACAGCGACCCGCATCAAGGAGCTCGTCTCCTTGCTCGGCCCACGCGTCATAGTTCCCACAGACTGAGTTATCGGTCTTACAGATCCCTTCGCACTCAATCCCTCTGGAGCGGCAATCGGCCTTCGCCTTTCGGCACCCAGCCGTGCCAACCCCCCATAGGTCTTCTCCGTGATCGATGTGATCCGGATCGGGATGCTGTCCGCTACTCATAAAGGTGTTAGAAATTTTTTCACCCCCTTGGTTCAGTCCTTGGTTTCAGGGACCAGAATCCAGGTTCCCTCAGCGATAAGCTTCTGTGCGACTCGCTTGTGGAAGGGAGTGGGGAGGTGATCCAGGGTATCCTGACGAATCCGGAACCCCTCGATAATCTCATTCGGAGTCTTTATCCCTATTGCAGGGGATGTAATTGTAGGCATATACGTCATTGATCTCTTCAAATTTCGGAGGAGGCGGAAGAGATTGCGGGAACAATCTCTGATTCCATTCTCCTAAATCCAACTCTCAGTACATGCTCCACATAGGAGCTTCTGCTGAACACCCCACGGGACGTTTCCACATGGTGGATAATTTCTGGGGACAGTGTTAGACAGCACCTGACTTTGCTACGTTTCTTCAACTTTCCACATACTGTGTGATACTTGCGAATACTTAAATTTTAATCTGTCCGTCTAATTATCGGGATGATCCGCCACCAATTTGAGGTCTTAAGTAAATTCTATGGGGCTGAGTTTGTTTTCAGCGCCTCAACTTTTTCTATCGAATAAGTTTGTTCCGTAGTCACAATACTCTTAGAATAAGCATCTGTTTCGATCTTTGTTCTCATTCCAAAAACGTGCGAGTCATTTGAACTGATCCAGGTGGTTTGTCTCCCGGATTGTGTTGTGACTCTAGAATCGGAGGGGTCGGAAGACCCCCAGTGCGCCCCACGCGACCCCGGTCCCGAAACCAAGTTAGTCAGAAAAAGTCTCTGGCAAATTGTGATCGGCGCCGGCAAACCGTCACCATAAATTTTCGGGAAAAAATAGACTTGTTAATTCAGATCGCGTCTTCTGCTGCCTTCATCCCTTTTTGGAAGTAGTGGTGTTTTTCTATCTGGGCCTGTGCAAGTTGTTGTTCCATAAGGACGTCCTCGGATAGGCCCGTTCCGCATTTGGGGCAGAACCTGAAGGTTGGGCCACAGACGGTATGACAGACCCCACATGTCTGAGCGATCTGACGGCTGTTTCCTTCATCCTCAACTTTCACTCCAGCTCTTTTGAGGAATTCGTTATCGATATCCTTCTCGGCGAGCTGGATGTAGGTCCGAAGCATGGAGGTCTCAACATTGCCCCACATGGATTGCTTGATTACACTCTCCTGATAGCCTTGTGCAATCATGTGGGTGATCCGCGATTTCCGGAATAAGTGCGGATGGATTCTCTTCTCGATTCCGGCGAATTTTGCTGCACGCTGAATGGACCGCGTCATTGTGACGTATCCCATTGGCCCCCCCTTGAAGGATGAGAAGACCGGCGCATCCTCATGGAGTACCTCGGAGTAGTCATTCTTCCAGATCGCAAGGTACTGTGTGGATAGCGTCAAGCGGGCGAATCGACACTTCTGATTTTTCTGATCGTCGATGTAAAGTCGCACGCCGTAGTCATCGAAACAGACATCTCTCCATCTCAGACGACCGATTTCTGCAATCCTTGCTCCTGATTCATACAACGTCGCGATAAGAGCTCGGTCTCGAGAGTTCTGGCATCCTTGGAGGAGGGCCTCTATCTCTTCAACGGTCAGGATCTCATCGGGCTCAGTCGTTCGATAATCTACAGATGGAGACGAGATCTTGAGTATCTTCTTCTCAGGCAGACTCGAGTATTCGTTCTCAATGAGCCAGAGAAGAAACGGTTTGAGGATTCGGATATAGTCGTGGAGTGTGTTCTGTTTGAAGGGCTTTCCTTTGACGGAATTGCCTTTCTTTAGTTTATTGATCCCGTCATAAACCATCGAAATGGTGGCGTGATCATACTGGACCTGAATGAACCTTCTCCAGTTGACCAGGATGAAGGATATCTTATTGACACGACCATCGGTGATCTGTTTGGAGGCCTGGAGCTCCGTTGTGTATTCGATAATCAGCTCCTGATCTCTTTCGCTAAGTCGCCCCTCAAGAAGCGCTTTTGCGAACGATCTTTCTGTTGAGTAGGCTTCCTTGCCCTGATAGAACAAGTCTGACATAGTGATACGCAATATCGAGATCGTATTACGAATCCTTAAGGCTTTCTACCTCAGATGTCAGAAAGCCCTCCAACGGCTTGGCGGAGAAAAAATGTTGGTTCTTTTTCAAAAGGAGCCAGAATTCTCTTCTAATTCTCCTTTGAATTGACCTCTTTATACTTCAATGCCCTGCCCTGTGATCCGTGACCTGGCCATTATCACGAGCGCTACTTTTCTTCTGCAGGAGGCATCGAATGCGGGATCGAGGTCGAGATCCGCAACTGTGCCGACGACGGCCGACCGGTGCTGCTCGGGGTCACCGAGCGGCTCGAGTTCGTCGACGCGCCGGGGCATGTCGATGACCTTGCCCGGTACCGGGCTCGGGGCTACGCGATGCGGGGCAATCGGATCGTGATCGTCGTCGATCGGCCGCAGTCGACCGTCGAGATTCACCCGCCGTCGGTTCACGGCGTGGACATGGCGGGAGTAACGGTCTGGTACTATCCGCCACGGCCGACGATGGGATCATGAGAAGATAGTACAGGGCGGTGCATCCAAGAGGCCGATCGAGGAAATGATGCCGCCCTGTGCCCCGAAGGGCGTTCAAGGTCGGCACCGGGGGCTGATGTTTGACCCGACGTGAGCTCGTTGGAAAGATACGCCGATTTTTTTCACAGGCTCTAAATATCGGGAACATAACAACATACGTAACTATGTTGCACAGCGACCTGACCGTCGCCACGAAGTACTTTTTCTCCGCGCTGAGCGACGAGACGCGCCTCCGGATACTCTACCTGTTGCGGGAGCAGGGCGGCATGTGCGTCAACGACATCAGTACGGCGATCGAGCGGGACCAGAGCCTCGTCTCGCACCACGTCCGGTGCCTGCGGAACTGCGGTTTTCTCACCCTGGAGAAGAGCGGGAAATTCTCGATCTACTCGTTGCGAAACGAACGGATCACCGATATCCTCGACCTCGCCGATCAGCATGTCCGGGAGATGTCGGAGCAGATCCTGCACTGTGACGTCATCACGGATCGATCGGAGCGCGAGAGAAAGTCCAATGTGTCTGGCCGGCAGGAACAGGACGCCGGATCCTGCTCGACCGGGTCCGGGCACCGGCACCGGTTGATGGACCGGATCAGCATATCGGTCCGGGACCGTTGCAGAGACGCCGGGCTGACACCGTTCGAGGACGACGTCCGGATCTGTATCCTGCGGGAGTTCGCCCTGACAGGGGAGCCGCCGACCGTCGCGGCGATCGTGGAGCGCGTGGACGGCGCGGTCGAAGGGACCGTTCAGCGGGCGATCGCCCGGCTCGAGGCCGCCGACCTCCTCGTGACCCGCGACGGGGCGATCGCGGCGGCCTATCCGTTCTCCGCCGACCCGACCCGGCACACCGTGGCCTTTGCCGACGGCCACGCGGTCCACGCCCTCTGCGCCACAGACGCAATGGGCATCCACTTCATGCTCGGCGAGGAGGTCACCGTCCGGTCCCGCTGCCCCGAGTGCGAGCGCGAGATCGTCCTGCTCCTGCGGGATGGAGCGATCGCCGGGCGGGCCCCGGACGACGCCGTCGAGTTCGCCGCCATAACGAAGCGATGCGGCTGCACGGCCGAGACGTGCTGCCCCAACATCAACCTCTTCTGCGGGAGGGACCATGCCGACCGCTGGACCGGGCGGCACCCGGAGTTCGCCGACGGCGAGATCTATACGCTCGAGGAGGCGCTCGAGGATGGGAGGATGATCTTCGGCGAGTTCCTGGCGCGAGCCGCGGTCGCCGGCGGGGAGTCGGGATGACGGACCCCGCGGAGCCGTCATGCTGCTGCTGCGGCACGGACGCCGCGGGCGACCAGGTCTGCCGCGTGTGCGGGACCCCCGGGACGGCCGTCCCGGCGATTACCGTGGAGACCCTCGTCGCGCCGGACCGCCGGTCCCGGCTGGCGTCGCTCGAGGGGTTCGCATCCTGTCGCACCCCCGACTGCCAGGTCGCGTACTTCGCCAACGAGCGCAACGAGTACATCGACAAAGCCGATCTGACCGTTCGGATCGGCGTCAAGGAGCCCGACGACCCGGCCTTCCTCTGCTACTGCTTCGGATGGACGAAGAGGATGGTCGACGACGAGGTCGCCCGGACTGGCACGAGTTCGGCGGTCCGCGTCATCACGGAGCGGATGCGCTCGACCGGGTGCGCCTGCGAGCGGACCAACCCCTCGGGGAGGTGCTGCCTCCAGGACGTGCAGACCTACGCCGCTCTCGCGGCGGAGCGGGCAGCGACGATGGACGCATTCGTACCCCTCATGCAAGACGGACACCAAACACAGAGACCACGATCATGAGCACGGACACACCCCAGGTAACACAAATCCAGATGCCGGACCTGCTGATGGCGGTTGCGGACATGAAAGCGGAGAAGTATAGACTCGTCGCGATCACCGCGACGACACTCGGCGATGACGTCCAGGTCGACTACACCTTCGACCGCGACCTCCGGCTGCGGGTCCTCCGGATTCTCGTGAACGGGGGCGGCGAGCTGCCGAGCATCACGCCCGTCTACTTCGGCGCCTTCGCGCACGAGAACGAGATCCACGACCTCTTCGGCCTCGCCGTGACCGGCAACGCCCTCGACTTCAAGGGCACCTTCTACCGGACCGCGGTCAAGCACGCGTTCGGCCCCGCGCCCAGGACGGAGGGATGAGACGTGGGAAACCGGATCGTCATCCCGTTCGGCCCTCAGCACCCGGTGCTGCCCGAGCCGATCCACCTCGACCTCGTCCTCGAGGACGAGCGGGTCGTGGAGGCCATTCCCTCTGTCGGCTACGTCCACCGGGGCCTCGAGAAACTCGTCGAGAAGCGCGACTATAAGGACTACGTCTTCGTCGCGGAGCGGATCTGCGGCATCTGCAGCTTCGTGCACGGCAGCACCTACTCCGAGGCCGTCGAGGCCATGATGGGGATCGAGGTGCCCGAGCGGGCGAAGTACCTGCGCATGATCTGGTCCGAGCTCTCGCGGCTTCACTCGCACCTGCTCTGGCTCGGGTGCTTCGGCGACGCGATCGGGTTCGAGAACCTGTTCATGACCGCGTGGCGTCTGCGCGAGCACATCCTGGACGAACTCGAATCGACGACGGGCAACCGCGTGATCCAGGGGACGGCCAAGGTCGGGGGCGTGCGCCGGGACATCTCTCCCGGGAAGCTCGATGCGATCGTGGCCGACCTGGACGAGCTCGAGCCGCAGCTCCACGACCTCAACCACGTCTTCTTCGACGACAGCTCGGTCCTGCACCGGACGCAGGGGGTCGGGGTCGTCTCGACACAGGATGCGTACGACCTCGGCGCCGTCGGGCCGACGGCGCGCGGGTGCGGCGTACCGCAGGACATCCGCACGTCGGGGTACGGTGCCTACGGCGAGATCCGGTTCGCGCCCGTGGTCGAATCGACCAGTGGCGGCGGGGACTGCTATACCCGCTGCCTTGTCCGGGGCAGGGAGATGTTCGACTCGATCGAGATCATCCGGCAGGCCGTTGAAGCCATACCCGACGGCCCGATCGAGGTCAGGGTCACCGGGAACCCGAACGGCGAGGCCTGGGTCCGCGCCGAGCAGCCGCGCGGCGAGGTCCTCCACTACGTAAAGGGGAACGGGACGAAGCATCTCGTCCGGCACCGGGTCAGGACGCCGACGTTCGCCCACGTGCCGTTCCTGGTCTCCGCGCTGCGGGGATGCGAGCTCGCCGACGTCCCGGTGATCGTGCATTCGATCGATCCCTGCATCAGCTGCACGGAGCGATAAAGAGAAGGCGAAGGCAGGAACGTACACCGCGGTGATCATGGCTGGGTCGACGCCGGGTGAGGGGACGACTTTTTACTTCACCCTGCCGGCCGCGTGAGCCTTCGGGACTCGTCCCCTGGTGCCCGCACCGCGTCCTTGCCATCCACGGTGGAGGGAACGGCGGGCAGGCCAGGGCTCCCTCTCGGGGTGGTGCTCGCGGCCCGGGCGACACTCGAAGGGGCCGGGGTGCGGCTCCGCCGGGCGTTCGGCTTTTCCGAGGTCCCGCGGTTCGAGCCGTTCCTGATGCTCGACGACTTCCGGGGCGACCGGCCGGAGGACTATCTGGCTGGCTTTCCCTGACACCCGCACCGCGGGATAGAGACGGTGACGTGCCTGCTCGAAGGGATGATCGAGCATAATGAGAGCATGGGCCACGCCGGCATCGTGGGGGCCGGCGGGACACGGTGTTCGCAGACGGCGGGCCGGCTGGTCGATCGGCGAGCCGGTGGCTTGGCGCGGGCCGGTCGTGATGAACACGGACGAGGAGCTCCGCGAGGCTTTCTGCGAGCTCAACGAGGGGGACGTTCGTGAAGAAGCGAGGGTAGCCGTAGGCCGAGCCCCGGGATGAGCGGGATCGGTTTCGTATTGGGAATCGCCATTTCCTGGCCTGGCATGAACCCGTGGAGAGCGTGCACAAGGCTTATCCCCTGGGATATCCACCAGCAGACCGATTGGAGGAACGCCAGTATGGCAACCGTTGAGGAAAATCTGCGTCTCATGCAGACGCTGGACGATGCCTGGAACTCCCAGGACTGGGAGACGTTCGATAAGCGGCATGCAGCCGACGTGGACGTCTTCTGGCCCGGCCAGCCGGACCCGACGCACAGCCGCCACTCTCACCGGGAAGAGGCAATCGCCTTTTTCGAGATCTTCCCTGACAACCGGGTCGGGAACCGGCCGTACAAGGTGCTGTTCGGGCAGGGGGACTGGACCTGCTCGGTGGCCGATTTCACGGGCACGTTCAAGGGTCCGATGACCATGCCGGACGGGAAGGTGATCCCTCCGAACGGACGGTCGTTCAGGGTGGAGTTCTGCACCGTCGCCCACTGGAGGAACGGGGAGATCGTCGAGGAGAAGCTCTTCTACGATAAGATCCTGATGATGCAGCAGATCGGCCTGATGTGAGCGCAAACAGTCTCGAGCGAACACGGGGATGGGACGAAACGAGCGGTAGGACCACGCGGGTCCCGTGGATCCCTCTGGTCGACCGCAGATACTATGATGGCCCGGTGCCGAACGGGAGGTGGATCCCCCCGTACCGGTTCCTGGTCGGGCCCCCGTCTTTTATTCTCAGGAGCGAGCGGAGACGTCTTTGAACCGGACCATGTCGTCCTCGAGGTACTCGTCGATCCGACTCCGATTCTGCATGGACTTGAACTCTCTTCGCCACGTCTCTCCAACGGCTTGACAGAGAAAAAAATTGGTTCTCTTTCTAAAAGGATCTAGAATTTTCTTCTAATTCTCCTTTGGATGGACATCTTTATTGTCCAATGCCGTATCCTGGGATCCGGGACCTCGACATTATCACGAGCGCCACTGATCTCCTTCAGGAGGTATCGAATGCGGGATCGAGGTCGGGATCCGCACCTGTACCAGTGACGGCCGGCCGGTGCTGCTCGGGGTCACCGAGCGGCTCGATCACGTCGACGCACCGGAACATGTCGAGGATTTGAAGCGGTACCGAGCTCGAGGATATGCGATTACGGGCAACCGGATCGTGATCGTCACGGGCCGGCCGCAATCGGCCGTCGAGGTCCATCCGCCGTCGGTGAACGGCGTGGAGGTGGCCGGCGTCACGGTGGAGTACTATCCGCCGCGGCTGGCCATGAGTTGAGCCGGAAGAGTCAACCTTCTTCATCCTGCGGGCCGCGTGCCGGCCTGCGGAGACGCCGGAGCGGAGTGATCCCGCTCCCCCCGAACGCCGTCCGTCGCCGCTGTCAAAGGCCAGCCCCTATTCTGAATATCTCATTGGGGACATAATATAACCAATATCTTTATGCTCTCTCGTATGCATCCGACATGTGGATCGCGCAGTGTGTTAGCATCGAGCACGGCAAGCTACGAGCAGCTCATGGATCCCCTTCCGTAGGGCACTCCGACGGGTTGTCCCCGTCGCCTGTCGCGCTTACGCTGAGTAAGTGCGGTTCAGAATCAGTGTCTACGAAGGTGAACCAATGAAACGAACATTTGGGATTGTAGTGCTTGCGATGATGCTCCTCGCATGCTTTTGTACGACCGCCGTGGTTGCCACACCGTCAGAAAAGTCGGCCGTCGCTCAGTTCGAGGTGACCATCGACAACCCCGATGGCACGACGGGCTCGGGCAAGATGACCGTCAATCAGAAGGAGATGCAGTATGTCTTCAACGGGAAGCGGCTCACGCCCGGCGAGACGTATTATCTCAATGTCAACGGGGAACTCCTCAACTCCGGCACGGCCGACGTCGGCGGGGGGCTCCACCTCGAAGGAGCGTGCGCGGTGAAGGCGGAGACCGTGACGGTCACGACAGTGACGATCAAGCAATCCGCTCTATCCTGGTCAGGGGTCGGTTATGCCACGAGAACGTCGGATAGTCTTGTCCTTTATATATTCCTTGATGGGCGACTGATAGGCCCTGACGGAGAGCCCATCCCCGGTGCGAATCTCGACGTGTACCTGGCAGACAGGGAAACCCGTCTGACGAATGACGCCGGCAACACCTGTTCGATGACGACGGATGCGAATGGTCATTGGAGTATGGGGTATACCTGGGATTTCTACGTCACTCACTATGGCTGGATATGGTATCCAAAGCCAGGATCGGAGGTAACGAAGCAGGTCGCCGTCCATTTCGCCGGAAACGATCAATACTCGGAAGCATGGTCGTCACCGATGTCGGAATAGGAGCGACGAGCATCGTCGGGCGGATCATCTGAGTGCAGAACTGCAGGATAGGATGGTCCTGTACGGCCCATGCCGATCAGGGATGCCAGCAAGGACACGGAGAAGAGGTCTTCGCGTCCGGAGTCGAGGTCCAGCGGCGGAACGAGCGACACAGGTTCGAGTCCGCGGGCAAGTCCGACACCACGCTCCTGACCGCATCCCTGCAACCCAACGCCCACTGCGCACCGACGAGGAACGCGCCCCAGAACCTGATGCCCGGACCCTTCGATGCTTCCATGGCCCCCCGCTGTGTACCGAATCTGGTGAAACATTACGAACTGATCTCAACAATTATCGTTCTGATCTAGGATCGAATTCCGTTGCAGCGCCGGCTTGATGTTCATCAGGTAGTACAACAGGGGGTACGACAGGCGATCGAGCAGTTCATTGTTGTACTTCGATCGACCCACACTCGTTCGTCGCGACTTGCGGGCCCGAGTGGGAGAGGTGTGCGGTCTGCGGCAGGAGCCGCCGTCCTACCGGGAGATGTGGTCCAACGGGACGACCGAACGACGCCGGTTCTGCAGGCGGTGTGACGTCGCGGCCATCGAGCGGGAGCAGGCGAAGTTCGTCCCGTTGCCGGCCGTGATCGACCCATCGACAATGTGCAGGGTCACAGCATTGGTCGGACGGCGTGTCGTCTGCTGGCTCGCATGAAGAGTGGAAATCTACAGGTGTCCGCAGATCTCTGAATCGCGTCGGGTACAGGTAGTGTAAGCCGTTTTTCCCCGGACCATTCCAACGGCAATTAATGGTGCGGGGATACACGTCGGTTTCCATTCCCCATAGTCTGCGGACAGAGATCGACGAACTCGTGAAGCATGAAAGAATCAATCGACGCCGGCACCGCGGATCCGATGCTTTAAAACATCGTCCCGCTATCATGGGATCTGCATGGACCCGCGTACGTTCCGGCGAATACTGAGGATCGAGGGCCTCATTCCCTTCACCGGGTGTGCGCTCCTGATCGGGCTCGCGGTGACGCTCTGGGAGACCGGGTTCGGAGCCGACTGGGGCCTGTTCGTCATCGCCGTCCTTGCGGCACTCCTCGTCCACATCGATGCCCACCTCTGGAACGACATCATGGACCTCGAGATCGACCGGCGGGAGAAGAGTCGGGAGACCGGACGCGACCGCCCGCTCGTCTTCGGCTGGGCGACCGTCCGTGACTATCGCCGGATCTCGGCCGTCGTCACGGCCGTGGTGGTCGTCCTGACCGCATACCTCGCGTTGTTCCGGGTCTTTTTTCCGCTCCTGATCCTCCTCGGCTTCCTCTTCGACTATGGGTACAACCACCCCCGCTTCGCGCTCGCACACACGCCGTACACCGAGTGGTACATCTTCCCCTGGCTCGTCGTGGGGGTGACCGTGACCGTCGTCTACGCGGCCACGAACACCTTCTCCCTCCTGGCGCTCATCCTCTCGCTCCTGCACGGCCTGACCGTCTCCGGGTTCGTCGTCTCCATGATGCGCCGGGACGTGAACTCGGACCGCCTGGGCGGGAAGCGCACCTCCTCCGTGCGGTCTCCGGAGCTGCCGCACTCGACGATCTACGGGATCGTCACCATGTTCGTCTCCGTCCTGATGGTCTATCCCCTCGCCCTCGTCCTCGGTGACGCCGCACTCGCGTACGTCCTCTGCCTCGCCACGGCCCTCGTCGCGGGGGTCGACACGATCATCGGGGCCCGGATCGACCAGCTCTGCACGCGTGTCCTCTTCTCGGCCTTCCCCGACTTCGAAGCGAGGGCCAACAGGTTGATGCTGCAGCAGGTGGGAGCGTCGCTCGTGCACGCATCGGCCCTCTGCATCATCCTGGCGGCGTTCGGGAGGCTTCCGTGAAGGTCGCGATCGCCGGCGCGGGGATCGCCGGCGGCTACCTCGCGGCTCTCCTTGCGCAGGAGGGCCTCTCCCCGGACGTCTTCGACCCGATGGCCCACGACACCCGCTGCGGGTGCCGTTCGTGCGGGTGGGGGGCGCCGGCCGGGATCGGGTCGTACCTCGACGCGGTTGGCCTCTCGCTCGCAGACTACCTCCTCGCACCCATGGATACAATGGTCTTCGACGGCCTCGTGGCGAGGACGCCGCTCGTCACCCTCGACAAACCACGGCTGGTCCGCGACCTCCGGCGTGGCGTCGCCGTGGAGCCGCGTGCCCTCGAGCCGGAAGAGGCCTCGGAGTACGACATCGTCGTCGACGCGACCGGGATCGCCCGGGCCTTCCTGCCGCCCTGCCGCTCCGACCTCGTGCTGCCCACCCTGCAGCACCGCGTCGCGGTCGAGCCCCTCGGCGACGACCGGCTCCGTGCCGGCGTCTACGGGAGCGGTGTGCCCGGGCTCGGGTACCTCTGGGTATTCCCCCTGAGCGAGGACGTCTACCACGTCGGTGTCGGTGGCATCGGGCTCGCCGACCTCGATAGCCTGATGGGACGGTTCTACTCCGAGAACGCGGACCGATTCGGACTCGCCCGCCTCTGCGGCTGCTCGGGGACGGTCCGCGTCGCCTCTCCGTTCTATGCCGTCCCTTTCTACGCCGAGACGAAACGGGTCGCCGGGACCTCCCGGCTGGTCGTGGGCGTCGGGGAGTCGATCGGGACGGTCGCGCCGTTCACGGGCGAGGGGATCGCCCCTTCCCTGGAGTGCGCGAAGTTGCTGGCCGACCGCCTCGACGACCCCGGGGGCTACGCCCGGGCCGTACTCTCGCGCTTCGCCTGGATGCGGCGCGAGCGGGAGACCCTCGACCATCTGCTCGCGAACCGCGGCGCGGGCGGGCCGAGGCTCCGGGACCGGTGGCGGTTCTACCGCAATGCCCGGCGCTCGGGGATCGGACTCCCGATGCTCGAGGCGTTCAAACAGATCGGCACCCTCTCGCGCTGGGTGGACGGCCCGGGGCGCTGAGGGGCAGCATGGCCCGGGACGAAGCCGGCGGGGACACCGCCGCGAGCACATCTACCGCCCGCGGTCCCGCGACTGGGCCTGGCACGAACAGCCGCAGGCCTCGTGCCACTCCCGGCCGATGGCCGAGTCGACCAGAGCGTCGGGGGTCGTCTCCAGGACGAGGCGGCCCTGCTCGATCACCGAGACGCGGTCCGCGCAGGCCTGCACGTCCGCGAGCGAGTGGGTGACGAGCACGGCCGGGATCCCGACGCCGCGGATCGTCTCGCGGAGGGCTTGTCGCAGGGGCGGGCG
>Ga0074193_1001097_pt1 | contig 36950 bp, 32 predicted proteins | sample EPASupsiteHSE605_FD_64523 | JGI IMG/M metagenome (GOLD analysis project Ga0074193, IMG submission 64523) | Bioremediated contaminated groundwater from EPA Superfund site, New Mexico - Sample HSE6-05 | ecosystem: Environmental > Aquatic > Deep subsurface > Groundwater > Contaminated ... | reverse complement strand
ATTTTTTCTGTATTTTCTCAATACATTACAAAATTGCTTTTTGCAAATGATATATTTGTATCTTTAAATTCAAATTTGAAAGATATAATATTTTCACTTTTAATAGGTTCGTTGGAAATTACTAATGGATGCAGTATTATTTCTGCTTCAATGCTGCCAATTGAAATCAAACTTATTATTATCAATTTCCTTATAAGCTTTTCAGGAATGTCTATAATTTTCCAAACTATTGCAGTAACATCTGACTTTAATTTTGAAGTTATGAATTATGTAAAAGCAAAATTTGTTCTGGGTGTTGTTTCTTCACTGCTTTGTATTGCAATGCTCTTATTGTGAATACAACAAGGTTCCCGGGACCCATCAGCAATCTTTGATTGCGTTGATGGGTGGAGTTCTTATTTTAGAAGTTAAACTAAATAATTGATATAAAGTGACAAATATCATTGATATTTATTTATGAATTAGTTATAATAACTAAAAGGTGAAGGTGAATTCAAATGATAAATGTTACATTAATAGGAACTGGTGGAATGCTGCCTCTGCCAAATAGATTCCTATCATCATGCTTAATTGAATACAATGGTAAATCCATCCTTATAGATTGTGGTGAAAGCACTCAAGTATCACTTAGCAAAGGTAAATTTAGCATAAATAAAATTGAAACAATATTAATAACACATTTTCATGCAGATCATGTTACAGGGCTTCCTGGATTATTGTTGTCCATTGGAAACACTGGCCGCACACAGCCTATACATATAATTGTTCCAAGAGGAGCAGGTGAAATCGTAAATAGTTTATTAGTAGTATGTGGTTATTTACCCTATGAAGTAAGGATATTTGAAATACGTGAAAACAAACCTGTTCAATTTAAAGAAATAGGACTAAATATTACATCGATACCTTTGATTCATCATATTAATTGTCTCGGATACAGTTTTGAATTGTTTTTAAAGCCGCACTTTCTCCCTGAAAAAGCAAAACAATTAAATATTCCTGTACATTTGTGGAAGTTTTTACATAATGGTGAGAATGTTGAATTTGAAAATAATATTATTACACCTGAAATGGTGTTAGGAAATAAAAGAGAACCAATAAAAATATCATATGTTACAGATACAAGACCTAACGAATATATTAATGAAATTATAAGAGATTCTGATTTATTTATTTGTGAAGGAATGTATGGAAATGATGAACAATATGAAGATGCCGTTAAAAAGAAACATATGTTGTTTTCAGAAGCAGCATGCATTGCTAAGGACTCTAATGTAAAAGAATTGTGGTTGACTCATTATAGCCCATCACTTAAAAATCCAGAAGAATACATTGGTATTGCAAGAAATATTTTTCAAAATACAGTCGCAGGCTATGACCTTATGAGTAAAAAAATAATAAAAAGTGAATAATTAACAGTTAAAGAAAGGATTTGTATCTGAATGACACAAATCCTTTAGTATTTTACTTCAGTTTCTTCTTTAATTTTTTCAATCTAAAAAAATCTTCTCTTTCCTTTTCCTCAAGGGCATCCTGTATATATTTTACTTGTTCTTTATATTTTGGTATTTGAATATGTTGTAAAGCATTTGTTCTTTTTTGTGTTTTTTCTATTTCTTTAGCAAGTTTAAATATTGAATTTTCCACTTCTGCAAGTTCATAAACTTTGTATCTAACTTCTTTGAATTTTTGTCTTGCCTCATCAATAGCTGAATTAGTGTTGTAAAATCCATAAGTAGGTCTTATCTTTTCTTCTTTATATTTAACTGTTGGAATATCAACTCCCATTACGCTTTTTAACAATACATCAAAATATTCATCATTAGGTACACTGTATGACATATCTTCAACACTTTTTACCCCTAAAGTAATGTTAGCTTTTTGTAAAGCTTCATAAGCCTCTTCTATAACACGATATATATCATTGTGCATATTTCTTGCTTTGTCAACAAATTCCATCATTTCTTTAATTAGTACATTTCTTTTTTTATCTAAAAGTTCATAGCCTTTTTTAGATAGCACTAATGAAGATTTTGCTTTTATTAAATTTGACTTAGTAGGAGCAATGATAACTGCCATTACGAAATCTCCCTATTTTTATTATAATATTTTTCTATCATTTCAGATTTCATACGATCAAGTTCATTTACAGGAAGTATTGATAAAACATTCCATCCTAAATCTAATGTTTCATTAATGCTTCTATTTTCATTTTTCCCTTGAGAAATAAATTTTCTTTCAAATTCACGCCCAAATTGTAAATATAATTTATCTATATCACTTAAATCATCTTCACCTATTATTTGAGCTAAACTTCTAACATCTTGAACTTTAGAGTAAGCAGCAAATATCTGGCTCGATAAATCTGAATGATCTTCTCTTGTGTAATCTGCACCAATTCCATCTTTCATTAAACGAGAAAGTGATGGCAGTATATCAATTGGAGGATATATGCTTTTTTGATTAAGCTCTCTATTTAAAACAATTTGTCCTTCTGTTATAAAGCCAGTTAAGTCTGGTATAGGATGAGTTATGTCATCATTAGGCATTGTAAGTATTGGAATAAGCGTTATGGAACCTTCACAACTTTTAAGCATGCCAGCTCTTTCATAAATAGTTGACAAATCACTGTACAAATATCCTGGATATCCTTTACGTGATGGAACCTCTTCTTTGGCTGTAGAAATTTCTCTAAGAGCTTCTGCATAGCTAGTCATATCAGTTAATATTACAAGGACGTGCATATTATGTTTAAATGCAAGATATTCTGCTGCAGTCAATGCACATCTTGGAGTTGAAATTCTCTCAACTATAGGATCATCTGCAGTATTTATATACATTACAACGTGATCTAATACACCTGCTTGCTCGAAACTTCTTTTAAAATAATCAGCATCATCATGCCTTACACCCATAGCTCCAAAAACTACAGCAAAATTTTCATTTGTTGCCCCTTCTATTTTAGCTTGCTTAACTATTTGTGCCGCAAGATCATTGTGAGCAATACCATTTCCAGAAAATATAGGTAATTTTTGTCCTCTTATTAATGTCATCAATGCATCGATAGATGATATTCCCGTTTGAATAAAGTTTCTTGGGTATCTACGAGCAACAGGATTAATAGGTCTTCCATTTATATTTTGTTTGTAAGTTGAAACTACTTGATATGAATTATCAATAGGTTCTCCTACACCATTGAATGTTCTGCCCAGAATTTCCATTGAAAGTGGAATTTTCAATGGTTCTCCCATAAATTTTACAGAAGCATTAACTGTTGAAATACCAGATGTTCCTTCAAAAACTTGGACAATTACTTTATCGCCTTCAATTTTTATAATTTTACCTTTTCTAGTTTCTTCATTATCGACCTTTATATTTACTGTTTCACCATAAGCAGCATCTGTAATACCAGAAAGAACTATGAGTGGGCCTTCTACTTTTTCTAATTTTAAGTATTCTTTTTTCATTTACAACACTCCCTACTCATATTTTTGTCTTAAGTTACTATATGTCTCTACAATTTTATCCATTAGGACATCTAATAACTCCAATTTATCATTTGGAATTTCATATTTCATTTTTAATATATCTTGCAAAACATCTTCACTTCTTATTGTGGAAATTGGAATTCCCATTTTCACACACAATAATGCATTTTCATAAAATAAATCAATGACTTTAAGCATTTTATATTGCTTGTTCAAAACTACATATGTATCCTCTGGATGTAGAGCATTTTGTTGCAAAAATCCTTTTTTAATTATTCTAGCAGTTTCTAATATAAGAGCTTGATCGTTTGGTAAAACATCTTCACCAACAAGTTGAACTATTTCATTTAGTTTTTCTTCTTCTTGTAAAAGTCTAATCATTTTATTTCTAAGTTCAATCATATCTGGTGCAACATTTTCTTTATACCAATCTTCAAGCATAGTTACATAGCCACTATAACTTGTTAAATAATTTATAGCAGGATAATGTCTTGCATATGCTAACTTTTTATCTAATGCTAAAAATGCTGTAACAAATCTTTTAGTATTTTCAGTAACAGGCTCTGAAAAATCCCCACCTGCTGGTGAAACTGCACCAATTATAGTTACTGATGCTTCTTGACCATTTAAAGTTTGAACACATCCAGCTCTTTCATAAAACTCAGCTAATCTTGATGGCAAATAAGCAGGATATCCTTCTTCTGCAGGCATTTCTTCTAATCGCCCTGAAATTTCTCTAAGTGCTTCAGCCCATCTTGATGTAGAATCAGCCATAATAGCTACATCATATCCCATGTCTCTGTAGTATTCTGCCATTGTAATCCCAGTATAAATACATGCCTCACGAGCAGCAACCGGCATATTGGATGTATTCGCTATAAGTATAGTCCTTTCCATCAAAGGTCTATTTGTACGTGGGTCTATCAATGCTGGAAATTCTTCCAGAACATCTGTCATTTCATTTCCACGTTCCCCACAACCTATGTATACTATTATATCTGCATCGCTCCATTTAGCAAATTGATGCTGAGTAACAGTTTTACCAGTACCAAATCCTCCTGGTAAACCAACTGTACCGCCCTTTGCAACAGGATAAAAACTATCAATAACTCTTTGACCAGTAATTAATGGTTTATAAATAGGAATCCTTTTAGCAATAGGTCTAGGCTTTCTAACAGGCCATCTAAATGACAAAGTAAGATTAAATTTTTCATTGTTCTTTTCTAATATTACAACTTGATCATCTAAAGTATATTTACCATTTGGTTTAATTTCAACTACAGTTCCACTTAAATTATTTGGAACCATAAGTTTGTGAAGTATGCTAGGTGTTTCTTGAACGGTAGCATAGATACCCCCTGCCTTAAGCTCATCACCAACTTTAACAATAATAGTAACATCCCACTCTTTTGATTTATCCAATGATAGCAATCCTATTCCTTCTGGTATAAAATCTTGTGAAATATTTTGTATTATTTCAAGAGGTCTTTGTATACCATCAAAAATATTACCCAACATTCCTGGTCCTAAAGTAACTGACAATGGGCTTCCTGTTGGATATATTTTTTCTCCTGCTCTTAAACCTTCTGTTTCTTCATAAACTTGAACAGTAGCAATATCCCCTTCAATTGAAACAACTTCTCCAATTAGCTTTTTTAACCCTACAGTAACCATTTCATTTACTTTAAAGGCACTCATGTTCATTCCTTTTACAACAGGTCCATTAATAACATTTACAATACCTTCGTTATAAGACATTATATTCACCTGCCTCAAGTGATTCAAACAATGTTTGCATTATATAAAGCTCATTTTCTTCTAAAACAGATTCAATTGTCATATTAAATCTTAAATTTTTATCAGGATATTCTGCGATAATTCCTCCTATAATACTTTCATTAATTGTTTTAAAAGTTATATTGCTGTAATTATGTTTTGATTCAAGCTCCATTTTTATTAGTGAACCAAATTTATCATTATCCTTTTCAGCTAAGTATATTATTAAATTATCGCTTTCAAAATCGCTCATTTCTTCATTAAGTTTCACAAGAAGATTTAATAAATACTGTTTATATTTTTCTGAATTGACAAAGTCTTTTAACATGTCTCTTAAATGTTCCATTAGAATTTTAAAATACTTTTCCTTAACTGCCATACTTTCTTTTTTTATGTTAATTTTTGCTTTACTGCTGCTTTCGATATTACCTGATTCAACTTTTTTCCTTGCATTTTCTTCTATAGCTTCAACTTCTTTATCTACTTCTTCTTTATTTTTTTGCAACTTATGTTTATATTGCTTTTCAATTTCTTCTAGTTCTTCTGCAAATTTTTTATCCATAGATTGATGCAAAAGTTTAGAAAACAGCAACAATTTTTGTTCAATTGTAACCATATAACTCACCTCATATACGAATGCCAACGGAATTTCTTATATAATTTGTTATGGCATCAGAATCTCTAATAGTACCATGTCTATCAGGGATTTCTATTATAAGAGGAGTTTTCAATTTTAATTTATACTCCATAACTTCTTCTGTCGCCATATCAACTACTCTTTCCGTAAGTATTAGAATCCCTATCTCTTCATTTTTCATTGCATTTTTCATAGCTAAAAGAGCATTATCTCTGTCATGTACAATTATTCCATTTATACCTGCCAGTTTCATGCCAACCCATGTATCTCTATTATCGCTTATTAGGAATGATTTCATATTATTCTCTTTTCATTTTAAATTACATTTAACATTAACTATAATTATACAAACAAAATTAATATTGAAATAATCATGCCGTATATTGCAATACCTTCTGCCATACCAACGAATATTAATGTTTTACCGAGTATTGATGAATCTTCTGATACTGCACCTACAGCAGATGAACCAACAGAACCTACTGCTACACCAGTTCCTATAGTTGCAAGACCTGTACTTAAAGCTGCTGCTAAATATTTAAAACCTTCACCTAGTGAAACTCCTGCAGTAGCAGCCACATCTGTTACAGTATCTGCAAAAACATTACCACCAAATAACGTTGAAACAATAGCTCCTATCATAACAAGTACAAAGGCAGATAATGTTGTTAATAACGCCTTTTTAATGCTACCATTTTTCTTTTTCTTCATCGCTTTGAAACCATAAACAACTGTTCCTATTGATATTGACAATGCTAATAACATTGATATAATTTGCATTTTTTTTACTTCCCTTCATTTTCATTTTTAGATTTTAATTTATTTAATATTATATATTTACCTACTTAATTTAATTGGGTCATATTCAATTCCGTTACCTTGAAAATATTTGCTGAACATTTCATAATATTGTAGACGGAGTCCTTGAATAAAAACAACTAATCCTTCAAGTGTTAAAATCAATATATTTCCTAAAAAAAGTATTATTATCTTTAAAACTATATTTGTTGTCATTTCTGACATTACTAAAAAAGCTAAAAATAATCCTGCATGGTTTAATGCAAAGGCGCCCACACGTATAAACGAAATTGCATTGCTTAATGCATTTAATATTGTTTCAACACCTTCAAAAATACTTTCTGTGAAATATGAGCTAACACTTCCATGAATTAATGGTTTTTTATTTAATATTAAATTAGTAACAGGCTCTTTTAAAATCATAATTGTTAAGCTTACCAATAATCCTATTATAGGAATCATTATTGGTAAATTAATAATACCTGTAATAGAAACTCCCGTAAAAACTAAACTAATAAAAAACAAATATCCCATAACTCCATTTTTACCAAATAAGCCTTCTTCAATATCCCCTCTTCTTAAAGAATTTATAATTCCATAAATAAAGGATATTGTAAGAACTACAACACCAAACACAACTCCAGTTAGAAGTATCATAGGTATGTTTTTAGGATCCAATGGCCTTCCAATTAAGCTAGGCAGCCATGGCAGTTCTGCTTGTTCTAACCCAAACAAACTTCCATATACAAATCCAAATATAATCGAGCTACCCCCTAGGCGCATAACTAAAGAGCCTATAGTTCCCATTTTATTTTTAAGTACAAACCCAGCAATAAAATAAACTAATCCTTGACCTATATCTCCAAACATTATTCCAAACATTAAACAAAATGTAATTGCTAAAAATGGAGTAGGATCAATTTCAATGTATGACGGTAACCCATACATTTTTACAATTAATTCAAAGGGTCTCACGAACCAATTGTTTTTTAATTTCGTAGGAGGTTTTACTTGTTTTTCCATCTCCTTTGCTGTTTTTTCAGTTATAATGAACTTATTAGTAACTATTCCTATTGATTCTTCAACACTTAGTTTATCACTTTCCTTTACCCAAGCATTTAAAACAAACAAATTATCTCCGTAATCAACCTTCCTTTCAAGTTCTACAATTTTTTCTTCAAGTTTTATTGTATTAAATATTTTATTTAATATATGTTTATTTTCTTCTTTATCAATTTCTATAATATTAGATAGTTCATTTATTTCATTATGTAAATCTCCAATTTTTTCATCAATTTGCTCAATCATTTGTGTAGAATTTCCGTTTAGACCTTCCGGTATCATCAACTGATTCCAATTTAGTGACTTAAGAAGTTTTGTTGTTTCTTCTTTAAATTGTTTAGGGTATATTATAATGTACATATCTTCAATTGATGATTTTATAATACCTATTCTAAGCACTATAGCTGTAAGATTTTCATAATTTTTCTTTAAGCGCCATTTGTTTTCACTTGATAATGCACCTATTTCATATTCAAAAAAATTCAAATCTGCTATTTTGTCAAATTCTATACTTTTATCGTAAATACAATCAATTTTAACTCTTAATTTTAAAAGTTCTTCAATTTCATTTTTTTTATTTTTAATTTCTTCAACTTTAAGACCAATTTCTGATTGAATTTTATTTAAATCATATAGTGAATCATCAAAACTATATTTGTTTCCAGATAAAACTTTTTTATCTATTTTTAATTCAAGCTCTAATCCACTGCATAAATCTTCAACTACTTGTTCATTCTTAGTACATTCATTTTGAATATCATCATAATCTATTGTTTTATAAATTGATGAACCTATTATATCTGATTCATACTGATGAACTAAATAATTATTATTGTACGCATTGCTACTATCTATATTCAGATGAACATTTTCACACAATATCAGCTCTTTCAAAATAGGATGAATCTCCTCTAAAGATCCAACTATTTTTAATAAAACCATTTTTTCGATAGCCATCTGTTGCCTCTCCTCCGTTCATCATATCCTATGTGCCAAGTAACTTTTCAATTTTTCCCTTGGTACATTGTATTTAATACCTTCTATAACAGAAGTTAAATCATCTATTATTATACCTAACATATATATATAAGATATTACAGAACCTATATTATCGTAGCTATTGTTCTTAAGATAATTATACATATTATAATCAATACCGATATCAGTATTAGAATCACTTACTCCTTTAAATAAATCAAATTTCAAATAAGATATTACTAATTTTTTAAATTCTTCTTTAGATTTTGAATAACATAGATTTTTTAATCTGCTATATGTTATCTTTTTCCCTCCTTCCAAGCTATAAACAAGTATTTCTTCTGGAGAAATATCATAAAATCTTATTGCTCTATAAATCCATTGAATATTTTCAAGATCTATTTTAAAACCTATGATATTTTTTGCTGTTACCATATCACTTGTTTTAAGGTTTTCAGCTTTAGCCATCAAAGTTTTATATAAAACTAATTGCAACTTCATTTCAATATGAAATTCTCTTTTTACAGCATCATCATTTGATAAGGTTTTCAAACCATAGTAATAAGGAGAATCTTTTAAGTTATCAGTAAATTGAACAACACTTTTTGAAGATAAAAGTTTATTATAATTAAGATTTGTATAGTTTTCTGAATGGACAAACCTTTTCTCAATATCTTGCAAGTCTTCTTTTCTTGATATTTTTCGAAGTATTAAACTCAAATCTGCAATTTCACTTTCAATAAGCATAGTTTTTACAAATTCTTTATATGGTCCTGAAAAGTAATGAAGCAATTCTTCAATTTCTATTGTTTTATACTTACCTAATATGGCTTCTAAACTATCTCTATGAATATTATCATTTTTTAAATCTTCAAATGCTTTTTTTATAGCAGGTTTACTCTTAAGAAAAACAGTAAGTTGATCTACTGTTGTAAACCCTAATATTTTATCCCAATCTTCTTTTTGTAAGATATTTCCTATCCTTGAAATAATTTTTGTATTTACTGCTTCATAAGCCATGTAAGGGTTCATACTACCCCTCCAGTACAAATAGCTTGTTAAATATTTTTTGTATTACATCGTTTTCAACTTGTGAATATCTATTTTCCATTTGAATTGATATTTTTTTAATTTTTTCTGCTTGCAAGTTTTGTTCTTTTTCTAAATCAGCTTCAATATTTTCATATATTAATTCTGATCTTTTTTTAGCTAAAGCTATTTTTTCATTTCTATAACTTACAAGTTGGTTTTCATACTCTTGCTTTTTTTTAATTAAAAATTCTTCATTTTTCTTCTTATTTTCAAAAGCAATAGAGTCAATTTGTATAATTTGATTAATTATATCTTCCAAACAAATCACTCCTAAATGTTATATTTTGTATTATAAAGATTGATTATATCACTTTTGTATTTCATCAGCAAATTGTTAACCTCAACATAAACCAACGTAAACAGAAGAAGTATTTGAAAAACAACTTCTAACTTTCATTTACTACCGCATGCTCCATTTATCTTCGATTTGCTATGCAAATCGTAACTGCCTTAATATAATAAAATTTAATAATAATATAAATATTTTTTTATTGTTAAATTACTTGATTAATAAATTAAATTAAGTTAAAATATTACAAATACACAAAAATTTCTGCTGGAGGTGCTTAGAATGATTAATAAACAAACTATTAAAGAATATATATTAACTGCTATAGGAACATTCATTGTTGCATTTGGAGTCTACTATTTTTTAGTTCCTGAAAATTTAGCTACAGGAGGCGTATCTGGTTTAGCCATAGTAATTAATAATTATGTTCCATTTTCAATTTCAGCTATAAACTTTGTGTTAAATATAATATTATTAATTATTGGGTTTTTATTTATTGGGTCAGAATTTGGTGGCAAAACAATTTTTTCTGCTGTGATTTTTTCATTATCAATGTTTATTATGGAAAATGCTTATCCTGCTGCACAACCTGTTACTGATGAAATTTTATTAAATTTAATATGCGGAATTGTAATATCTGCTATGGGATTATCAGTTGTATTTAATCAAAATGCTTCTACAGGTGGAACTGATATTCTTGCTAAAATTTTTAATAAATATTTTAACCTTGACATGGGAACAGGCTTAATGGCAGCAGATATAATAGTAGTAGTATCTGCATTATTTACATATGGATTAAAAACAGGTATAGTCGGTGCTTTTGGTTGGTTTTTAAATGGAATTGTAGTAAATTACTTTATTGATGGTCTCTCAATCAAGCGAGAAGTTGTTATAATAACTAAAAAACCTATTGAAATTAAAGATTTTATAATTACTAAAATTGATAGAGGTGTTACAGTTTACAAAGCTGAAGGTGGCTACACCAATGAAGAAAAAGATGTTATTGTAACTACTGTAGCTAAAAATGAATACTTTGTGTTAAAAAAAGAACTAAAAAAATTAGATCCAGATGTTTTTGTTATAGTTAGAAATGTACATGAAGTTATAGGTTTTGGATTCCAAAAATTATAATAAAAAAGATTACATTTTATTTTTTAAAAAAAATGTAATCTTTTTTATTTGTTTATTTATTTACCATTAATTTTCTAGCCTTATCAATTGATAAATTATAACTTTGCCAATTTAATTCATTATTACTATACTTTATATTCATATTTTCAAAATAAATTTTTGCTTTATTTTTAGTTAGAATATCAACATTTTTATTATCTATAAGCCTATAAATTTGTGGTGTTGCATCTATTGACAAATTCATTAAATAATTTATATCTATTGTTTCTGTCTGCCCATTTAAATACATATCAATATTTCTTTTTGCTATAATATTATCTATTTGAATTGAATTTAAAGTTAAATAATATAATAAACCGATTAATGCATATGATGCTATTATATTGAAATTAGGTTTTAATATATACTTAAAAGTTGCTATAAGCCCTATTGATTCAAATAGTAAAAACAAATTTACAAGTATTCTAAGTCTAGTAAATCCATATTCATTATCATAAAGATTCATACGATAAAATGATGATATTAACATGATTAAAGTTACAAAACATAAATAAAGCATTGATATTTTAGTAATTTGAGACCATTTATTCTTTTCAACATAAATTTTTTCTTTTAGTAAATATATTACAATTAAAATTAAACCAAAATTTAATATACTAAGAATTACTAATTCAAAAAAGCCTCTTCTTGCATAGTCAGAATAATTTAATCCATTTGGAAGTTCCCCACCAGCAAATAAATATTTAAACTGGATGATTATAAACATTGTATATACTATCAATATAGAAAAGAGCAAAATGTTTATTACAATCAAATCACCTTGAACTTTCCTTTTAACATAACTATTATTTAATGAATTTATGCCTTCATGCTTTCTTACTAATTGTTTTTCTTCAAATACAGTATACAAAAGTCCAAACAAATAGAGACCTACAAAAACTCCATAAATTAATTTAATTAAGTAACTAAAATTAACGATTTTAAATATCCAATCAGAAATTGAAAACATTTTTATTGAAAATATAACATCTGCTGAAGAAAGCATTATTAACAAGAAGATTATACATGGTATGGTAATTAAAATTCCTATTAAAATACGTTTTATAATATATTTTTGTACCTCTTTGCCTTCACTCACAATATACCATTTAATTGGCAAGCTAAAGTTTGTAAAAGGTTCAAACATTTTTGCTATTATTTTAAAAATAAATTCAAAATTGTTTCGATTTATTGGAAGTTTTTTTGTCATTGCTAATATCATCACGCTGTACAAAACAATAATAACAAAAAAGTTTGTAGTTTTAAATAAATAACTTCCACTGATAAAATAATTTAACGTTAAAATGAAAATTGGTATCATTACTAAAATACCCTTTTTATTTTTCACTTCATTTCTGTCTTTTGTTACAAAATATATTGAAACGCATTGTATTAAAGTAAATATTAAAACACTTATTCCAGGTAAAATAGGTAATAATAAATATATAAAACTGAATGCTGAAATTAATCCATATATCGATAATTTTGTTTTTAATGATGTGTTTATTGAATTATTCATAAATTACTCCTTTACAAACTCTATTATATCGCCTGGTTGGCAATCTAACGCCGTACATATTTCTTCTAAAGTTGAAAATCTTATAGCTTTAGCTTTGTTATTTTTCAATATTGAAAGATTTGCAGGTGTTATATTTACTTTTTGTGCAAGTTCCATTAGTCCTATTTTTCTCTTTGCCATCATTACATCTAGCTGTATTACTATTGCCATTTCACTACCCCCTACACTGTTAAATCATTTTCTTCTTTATAATTGATTGCTTGTTTAAATAAATCCTTTAAAGTCAAACAAAATAAACTTGCTATTATAAATATTGCTATTATCACTAATGTTGATATAGTAAATGAGAATAAGCATTTAAAAATATATATTATTGAAATTAAAAAACTTGAAACTGCAATTTTTCTGAGGCATGTAACATTAGCATCTATGAATGGATTGCCTACTAATAATGTTTTAAATATCGTTTTTAATTGGTATAAAATATATACAGAAGCAACTCCTGATAAAAGTAAAACAATAATCATTGGAGTTGTTGTCTTCCCTTGAAAGTTAAAATATCTTACCAACCAATTTGATGAAAATGGAACTAATAAACAACATGCTATACCTACATAAAATAAAACATCTACACATATTTTAGTAATGAAATGAACTGTACTCTTTTTATACATTTAATTGCCTCCATAAAATATTCATATTTATATTTTAATTATAGCTTATATTTTTTGTTTGTCAATATATATTTATCGATAAACGATAATATATTATTGATGAACATTTTTAAAATTTTTTGTTTAAAACAATAATTCTATGGTATTATAATATTATAAAGAAAATTTACAGTAGATTTTTGAAGAAAGAAGGATATTATAATGAATGCACAAAAATTTACACAAAAATCATTAGAGGCAATACAAGACGCACAAAACATTGCCATAGAGTATCAAAATATGCAAATTGAAGAAGAACATTTGCTGTATGCGCTTGTTAATCAAGATGGAGGGTTAATATCTCAACTATTAATGAAAATGAATATTGATACTCCTGTATTTAATTTAAAATTAAAACAATTGATACAAGCAATACCTCACGTTACAGGTTCAGGTCGCGAAAGTGGTAAAGTATATATAGCCCAAGATGTTGACAAAGTTTTAGTAGAAGCTGAAAATCAAGCTACTCGCATGAAGGATGAATATGTTTCAGTTGAGCATATCATGCTTTCAATTTTGGAAATACCAAAACAAAATATTAAAAATTTATTTAATTCATTTGGAATTGATAAAAATAAATTCTTAAACGTATTATCACAAGTTAGAGGAAATACAAGAGTAACCAGCGACTCCCCTGAATCTACATATGATGTACTTTCAAAATATGGTTCTGATTTAGTTGAACTTGCTAAAAATAATAAATTAGACCCAGTTATAGGAAGAGATTCTGAAATTAGAAATGTAATAAGAATATTATCACGCAAAACAAAAAACAATCCAGTATTAATTGGTGAACCAGGTGTTGGTAAAACAGCTATAGCAGAAGGATTAGCACTTCGTATAGTTAGAGGTGATGTTCCTAATAACTTAAAAGAAAGAAAAATATTTTCACTTGATATGAGTTCATTAGTAGCTGGAGCTAAATTTAGAGGTGAATTTGAAGAACGTTTAAAGGCTGTGCTTGAAGAAATTAAAAAAAGTGAAGGAAGAATCATCCTTTTTATAGATGAACTTCACACTATTGTAGGTGCAGGTAAAACAGAAGGTGCAATGGATGCTGGCAACATGCTGAAACCAATGCTTGCAAGAGGTGAGCTTCATTGTATAGGTGCAACAACATTAAATGAATATCGTCAATACATAGAAAAAGACGCTGCTCTCGAAAGGCGTTTTCAACCAGTTTTAGTTGACGAACCAAATGTTGAAGATACTATTTCTATACTTAGAGGTTTAAAAGAAAGATATGAAGTATTTCATGGTGTAAAAATTCAAGACCAAGCTCTTATTGCTGCTGCAGTACTTTCTAACAGATACATTTCAGACCGTTTCTTGCCTGATAAAGCAATAGACTTAATTGATGAAGCTTGTGCTATGATACGTACTGAAATGGATTCAATGCCTTCTGAATTAGATGAAATATCACGTAAAATAATGCAGCATGAAATAGAAGAAGCAGCATTAAAAAAAGAACATGATAAAATATCTGAAGAACATTTAAAAGATATACAAAAAGAACTTGCTAACATGAGAGAACAATTTAAAGAAATGAAAGCAAAATGGGAAAATGAAAAGGATGCTATTACTAAAGTTCAAAAATTAAGAGAAGAAATTGAGAAAGTTAATGCAGAAATAGAAAAAGCAGAAAGAAACTATGATTTAAACCAAGCTGCTGAATTAAAATATGGTAAATTACCAGATCTGCAAAAGTCATTAATTGAAGAAGAACATATTGCTGAAAAAACACAAGGAAGTAGCACTCTTCTTCGTGACAAAGTATCAGAAGAAGAAATTGCAAAAATTATAGGGCGTTGGACTGGAATTCCTGTTTCAAAACTTATGGAAGGTGAACGTGAAAAACTTCTAAAACTTGATGAAATTTTACATGAAAGGGTTATAGGGCAAACCGAAGCAGTTGAAAAGGTAACAGAATCAATTATACGTTCTAGAGCAGGCATACAAGACCCTAACAGACCAATAGGTTCTTTCTTGTTTTTAGGACCAACTGGTGTAGGTAAAACTGAACTTGCTAAAGCATTAGCGGAATCCTTATTTGATGATGAACACAACATAATTAGAATTGATATGAGTGAATATATGGAAAAATTTTCGGTTTCTAGATTGATTGGAGCGCCTCCAGGATATGTTGGATATGAAGAAGGAGGTCAATTAACAGAAGCTGTGCGAAGAAAACCATATGCTGTAGTATTATTTGATGAAATTGAAAAAGCTCATCCAGAGGTTTTTAATATTTTGCTTCAAGTACTAGATGATGGACATATAACGGATTCTCAAGGAAGAACTGTTGATTTCAAAAATACTATAATAATATTAACATCAAATTTAGGCTCCAATTATATACTTGAAGGCATTAGCCATGATGGTGAAATATCTGAAAAAGCTAAAACTGAAGTTAATAATTTATTAAAACATCAGTTTAGACCTGAATTTCTAAACAGGCTTGATGAAATAGTATTTTATAAACCATTAACTAAAGTTGAAATATCTAAAATAGTTGATTTAATGTTAAATGACCTTCAAAAAAGATTAAAGGATAAACAACTTACAATTACTGTATCAAATAAAGCAAAGGAATTTATTGTAGAACAAGGTTATGACCCTATTTATGGTGCAAGACCACTAAAGAGATATATTCAAAGAAATGTTGAAACATTAATAGCTAGAATGATTATTTCAAAAGATTTAGAACCAAATACAAATCTTGTAATAGATTATGACGGAAATAAACTCACCGTTCAATAGTACACTAAAAATATAATGAACGGTACGATGAACAATGAACATTTATAGAAAAAGGATTTGCGCACGCGCAAATCCTTTTTCATATGTTTATTATTTATTGATTTTAGTTATTGTGGGTTCCCTACTGAAAGCATTAAGTTTAGAAGTATTCCTGTAATTGCAGCTGTTGCTATTGCTGGCAATTCTATACCAAACATCGGAATCATTCCGCCTTCAAATCCAAAGCTTCCACCAAGGCCAACTATTAATATTACAGCTATTGTTGCAAGATTTTTAGAACTAAACATATCTACTTTTCTATCCATCATTATTGTGATACCTTGTGCAGCTATAACGCCAAACAAATAAATTGAAAGTCCGCCTATAACTGATGTAGGGATAGAATATATTATATTAATCAAAGGTGTGAAACTTGATATAATCATTGTTATAACAGCTGCAACCATTAATACATATATCGAGAAATTCTTAGAAATTGCCATTGCACTAATGTTTTCTCCATAGTTTGTCCCTGCTGGTCCGCCAATCAAACCTGAAATTATATCTCCAATACCATCACCTATTAAATTTAAACCTAGTTTACTTTCAATATCATATTTTTTTGTTGAGCCTTTCTTTTTTGCTAAGTCATTTACATAAATATCTAATTGATAAATATGAGCAGTAGACTCTGGAATAGTTGCAATAGCTATTGGCATAATTGCAAATATTGCAGTTAAAGATGGTTTAGGTACTGTGAATACTGGTAATTGGAAAATTCCTGCAGTTTGTATTGTATTAAAGTTAACAAAAGGTATCCCTGTTATAGTTCCAATAATCAATGCAACAAAATAACCTGTTAACAGTCCAAACAATATTGGTAATTGGCTTAACTTACCTTTTAAGTACACTGAATATAAAATCGTTGATATAAGAGTAACTATTGCTATTATCCATGCAAAGCTGCTTGCAAATGATGCATTAGCTTCAGCTACAGTAGCAGGAATCGATGCTGCATTTCCCATAGCATTTGCCGCTAAAGATAAACCAATTATCATTGCTATACTTCCTGTTACAGTTGGTGGTAAAACTTTATCTATTGTTTCCTTTCCACAACGTTTAATAATTAAACCTGCAAATATTGAAACAAAGCCTGACATAACAATTCCAAATTGAGCAATTGAAATTTTATCATTAAGTGAATAACCTGTAAAAGCTTCGGCACTCATTATAGAAGCTATTGCAGCTATATATGAAAAGCTTGAACCATAATAAAGCGGTATTTTTCTACCTGTGATTAAAATAAAACCAAGAGTTGCTAATCCACTAGCAAATATTGTTGTAGAAACGTGAAAACCTGTAATTAATGCAACTAAAACTGTTGCTGGAAACATTACGACAATTTGTTGTAATGCGAAGAAAAATAATTCAATAATTGGTGGACGTTCATCTGGTAAATAACCAAAAACCTCGTTTTTTGATGACATAAAATATACCTCCATAATATATATAATAATTTCGAATAAGTAACACTGTTACTTATTTACATAAAAAAATAATCCTACCGACCGACAGAATTATTATATACACATGCAGAAAATACATACACCAATATTATAAATCTTGACGGCATCACGGTACCAAACTTAAAGATTAATTTTTATCATTATAACATGTCCTTTTTATTAAGTCAATGCATAAAAGATTTAATCATAAAAAAGTTTTGGTATATTTGTTTTTTTACTGGAAAAACTAATTGATATTTAAATGAAATTTTTAAAATTCAATTGATAAAATCACTTATTAAAAAGGAGATTATATGAAGAAACTAGAAACTATGGATGGAAATAAAGCAGCAGCCTATGCAGCTTATGCCTTAACAGAAGTAGCATCCATCTTTCCGATAACGCCATCAACTTCTATAGCTGAAGGGATAGATGAATGGTCAGCACATGGTATGAAAAATATATTTGAACAAAAAGTTAAAGTTATTGAAATGCAGTCAGAAGCAGGTGCCGTTGCTACAATGAGAGGTGCATTGCAATCTGGTGCACTATCTTCAACTTATACAGCATCGCAAGGGCTTCTTTTAATGATTCCAAATTTATATAAGATGTCTGGTGAACTTTTACCAGGTGTTTTACATGTTACAGCAAGATCATTAGCAACTCATGCTTTATCTATTTATGGAGATCATCAGGATGTAATGGCTTGCCGTCAAACAGGTGCTGCATTGTTTGCATCTTCAAATGTTCAAGAAGTTATGGATTTAGGTATTATTTCACATTTAGCTGCAATTAAATCTAGAATTCCATTTATACACTTTTTTGATGGTTTTAGAACTTCCCATGAGTATCAAAAAATAGGTGTAGTTGACTATGATGATATAAAAAACCTTGTTGATTATAAGGCTATTGAAGAATTTAAAAATAGAGCTTTAAATCCCGAACATCCTGTTGCAAGAGGTACAGCGCAAAATCCAGATATATTTTTTCAACAAAGAGAAAGTTCAAATCCTTTCTATGATAAAGCACCCGAAATTGTTCAAGGATACATGAATAGTTTAGGAAAAATTACAGGCAGAAATTATAATTTATTTGACTACTATGGTGCAAAAGATGCTGAACATATTATTATAGCTATGGGTTCTGTTAGCGATACTATATATGAAACTGTTGATTATTTAAATGCAGCCGGTGAAAAAGTCGGGACTGTAAAGGTACATCTTTACAGACCTTTTTCTGAAAAGTCTTTACTTCAAGCAATACCTAGTACAGTTAAAAAAATAGCTGTTCTAGATAGGACAAAAGAACCAGGCTCACCTGGTGAACCTTTATATTTAGATGTTGTCAAAACTTTTAAAAACAGTTTAAACATTCCGTTAATCGTTGGAGGAAGATATGGGCTTTCATCAAAAGATACAACACCTTCACAAATAATATCTGTATTTAACAACTTAAAGAGCAAAGAACCAAAAGATAATTTTACAATTGGTATTGTTGATGATGTAACTTTCACTTCCCTACCTGAAGAAGACATAATTGATACAACACCAGAAGGTACTATAAGCTGTAGAATTTGGGGTCTTGGATCAGATGGAACTGTTGGCGCAAATAAAACTGCTATTAAGATTATAGGTGATAATACGGACTTGCATGTTCAAGGTTATTTTTCCTATGATAGCAAAAAATCTGGTGGCACTACAATATCACATCTTAGATTTGGTAATAAACCTTTAAGATCACCTTATTTAGTATATAAGGCTGATTATGTAGCATGTCACAACAAATCATTTATTTACCTTTATGATTTGCTTAAGGGATTAAAAAAAGGTGGAACATTTGTACTTAATTGTTCTTTTGAAGTTGAAGAACTTGAAGAAAAAATTCCTGCTTCAATTAGAAAATATATAGCACAAAATGATATTCAATTTTACATTATAGATGCTATGGCAATAGCTTCAAAAATAGGTTTAGGCAATAGAATCAACATGGTAATGCAGTCAGCTTTCTTTAAACTATCCAATGTTATTCCTGTAGAAGAATCATTAAAATATCTTAAAGAAAATATTGAAGACATGTATGGGAAAAAAGGTCAAAAAATAGTTGAAATGAATAAAACAGCTGTTGATAGTGCAGTAGATGCTCTTGTCAAAGTTACTGTTCCATCTTCTTGGGCAGATGCTAAAGAAGATAATTCAGATATTAAAGATGAACCTGATTTTGTTAAAAATATGCAAAGACCTATGTCTAGACATGAAGGCGATGAATTGCCAGTAAGCGCATTTATTGGAATAGAAGATGGTACTTTCCCACTTGGAACAACTGCTTATGAAAAACGTGGTATAGCTCCTATGATTCCTGAATGGCAAATTGACAAGTGTATACAATGTGGAAGATGTTCTTATGTTTGTCCTCATGCAACTATTAGACCATACCTTCTTGATGATGAAGAAAATGAACGTAAGCCTGAAACTTTTAAAACTAAAAAGGCAGTTGGTAAAGGTATAGAAAACTATAATTTCCGTATTCAAGTAGATCCATTAGATTGCACAGGCTGCGGTAATTGTGCTGATATTTGCCCTGCAAAAGGTAAAGCTTTAATAATGAAAGAAGCAGAACAAGAAATTGAAATGGAAGCAAATAATTGGGAATTTGCTATGACAGTACCTGCTAAAGATGATTTAATGGATCCATATACTGTAAAAGGCAGTCAATTCATAAGACCTTTATTAGAATTTAATGGAGCATGTCCTGGTTGTGGAGAAACTCCATATATTAAACTGCTTACTCAGCTTTTTGGTGATAGAATGATGATTTCTAATGCTACTGGTTGTTCTTCTATTTGGGGAGCATATGCACCTTCTATAGCTTATACAACTAATGCTAAAGGTCAAGGTCCTGCATGGATTAACCCACTATTTGAAGATGCAGCAGAATTTGGATTAGGCATGCAGGTTGGAGTGAAACAAATAAGAGAAAAACTTGCTGATTTAATGAAACAATCCATGGAGTCATCTATAGATTCAAAAGTTAAAGATGCTTTTAAATATTGGTTAGAATCCTATAATGATGGAAATGAATCTAAAAAAGCTGCAGAAATGATATTAGATTCTCTAAAAGGATATGATTATAAAGATAATAAACTAATTGAAGAAATTTTAAATAGAAAAGATTTCCTCACTAAAAGATCAGTTTGGGCAATTGGTGGTGATGGTTGGTCTTACGATATTGACTTTGGTGGCTTAGATCATGTTTTAGCTACTGGTGATAATGTAAATATGTTTGTAATGGATACAGAAGTATACTCAAATACGGGTGGTCAGTGTTCAAAATCTACTCCTACAGCATCTGTTGCTAAATTAGCTGCTGCAGGTAAAAAGTTAAGAAAGAAAGATTTAGGCTTAATTGCAATGACTTATGGATATGTTTATGTTGCGCAAATAGCCATGGGAGCTGACATGAACCAAACTTTAAAAGCTATTAAAGAAGCTGAAAATTACGATGGACCTTCACTTATAATAGCATATTCTCCATGTATAAATCATGGAATAAAAACAGGCATGGGAACAAGTATGATGGAAGAGAAAAAAGCTGTTGATGCTGGTTATTGGCACCTTTACAGATTTAACCCTGATTTGAAAAAAGAAGGAAAAAATGCATTTATACTTGATTCAAAGGAACCTAATGCAGATTATAAAGAATTCATTAATGGTGAAATTCGTTATTCACAACTTATGAATGTATTTCCAGATATTGCTGATGAAATGTTCAATCTTTCTCAAAAACATGCTGAAGAAAGATATAAAAGAGTTAAAACTTTATCAGAACATGAATTTTTTTAATAAAGATAAATTAGCATAGTTCACTAAATAAAATAAAATTTTACAAAAGAAAAAAGTGGTTTTAAAAAACCACTTTTTTCATAGAAATAATTAGAATTTAATTATTCCTATCATGTTTAAGAATACTATACCAACAGCTAAAGGAGCTATATACTTAACAGCTATAGTCCAGAAACCTCTGGATTTAAAAGCAACTTTTCCATTTTGCATTATTTCTGCTGCAGCTTTGTCTACACCCCATACATAACCAATGAATATGCACATCATTAGTCCGCCTAGAGGCAATAATATGTTAGATGTTATATAATCAAATAAATCAAAGAAATTCTTACCAAATATTAAGAAACCTGAAAGTGGTCCTTGTGCCAATGAACTTAATATTGTCAATATAAATATAACGCCTGAAATTACCCATGTAGCCTTTGTTCTAGACCATTTATGTTCATCAATAAAGTATGCATTACAAACTTCAAGAAGTGATATTGATGATGTTAAAGCTGCGAACAAAACCAATATGAAGAATAACAATCCAAAAATATTTCCAAATGGCATTTCAGCAAATACTGCAGGGAGAGTTATAAACATAAGTCCAGGACCTGCTCCTGGCTCATAACCAAATGCAAACACTGCAGGAAGTATAGCAAATCCAGCCAACAATGCAGCTGAAGTATCCATTAGAGGAACTACAAAAGCATCCTTTTCAATATTTTCACCCTTGCTAAGATAACTTCCATAAGTTATCATGCACCCCATTCCTAAACTAAGAGAGAAAAATACCTGACCTAGCGCTGCAACAATAGCCGAAGGTGTCAGTTTTGAAAAATCTGGTTTCAAATAATATTCTAATCCTGCTCCTGCGCCTGGTAGAGTGACGGATCTTATCATTACAATTATTAAAAGAATAAACAAAGTAGGCATCATTACTTTACTATATTTTTCAATACCACCTGCAATTCCTCTCCAAACTATAAAAGCTGTAGCAACAGCAAATACAAAAGCCCATATTATAGGTTCAACCGCACTAGATACAAAGCCCCCAAAGAATACTGCAGGATCTCCACTTACTCCTCCAGTCAGAAATTGAATTATATACTTAATAACCCATCCACCAACTACATTATAAAATCCTAATATTAAAAATCCTGACAGAACACCAATAACTCCTACCCAAGTGAATTTTGAATTAAGCGCTTTATAAGCACCAATAGCATTTCTCTGTGTCGCTCTTCCTATTGACATTTCACCTAGCATAATGGTAAATCCTACAAAAACAACAATTAATAAATAAATAAGTACGAATGCCCCTCCACCATGTTCGCCTGCTAAATACGGAAATTTCCATAAGTTACCAAGACCAATTGCGGAACCTGCTGTTGCCATAATAAATCCAAAACTTGAAGCCCATTGACCTCTTTTTTCTTGTTCCATAAATACACCTACCTTCTATTTCTAAGTTTTTTTTAAAACACAATGGCTGTTATTTTTAATTTACAAAAGCTAATCAACCATTTTAAAAAATTAATTTTAAAATAAAACAAAGTAATTTTCAGCTCCACCTCCGTTTTCATCAACCAGATAAGTTAACTGTTAATGTTATCAACTACAATTTAAACTAATGATAACATTTTAAACAAAAATCAAAATTTAATTTTTATTTATCTAGTACTTTATAAAATACCTCCTTTTTATGCATAAAATATTTTTCTGAAAACGTAAACACATATATATAATAATATAAATTAACGACTTTGTAAAGTTGAATTTTTAAGAAAATTTATTTAAATCACCTTTACAAAATAATATTCACTTCATGAAAATTTATGTATATAAAAAAGAGAACTATTTAAGTCCTCTCGAATTATTTTTGATTAGAATCTACGTACTCTTTTGCATTTTTTACTTGTTCTTCATCAGGAATATTTACTTTAGAAACCGCCTTTAAATCGCTTTGATTTGCCCAAGCTGCTGTGTCATGTTTTTCAGTTGGCATTTTCATATGTTTTTCTTTATATTTATTTTTGGACATTTTAAACCTCCATCTTACTAATTATTTAACTATCAAATATTTTTTCCTATATATTAATTATTATTCTCTATATAATTATGTATTATTAATAAATTATATCTTTAATCTGAATAACATAATAACTTAATTGAAATTTAAATGTATAAACTGATGGGTCCTGGGAACCTTGTCGTATTCACAATAATAATTTTAGTCAAAAAAATAAATAGCACCCAATATTCAAATATCTGAAAATCGGATGCTATTTATTTTGGTGTTCGTTATGCATTCCTGTTGGATTCACCTCTTCCGTCTATATCTATATTAAACATTCATTTCACTAAACCTTTAAAAACTGATTGGCTTTTCTTCCTTAACAATTTGTTTATATTTACGATATGTGCTCTCATATAGTTTCCTAAGCGACTATATTATCAATGATTTAAAACTTAGTTATATCTAATTATATTTCATTGGTTAATGCTATTATTAATTTTCGACCTATACTCCAATACACTTTTTAGTTTAACATTTTAGAATTTACGATAAGTCTGAGCTTATAAATAAAATCTAAAAATTATTCTAATTCGTTATAACTAAGCATATTCAGGATTTTTAATAATAAACATTAATTTCAGTTTCAGTCAATGACTATAATCAATAATTCTTAAGTTAATTACTTTGATACATAATCTAACTTTAATTAAAACTCACCAAGCTAGACCACGGAATATTTATTGTAAAATAAATATTGATTGTATCAGTTAGATTTAATAAAACTTATGTTGTATTATATATTTACCCCTAAAAATAATCTTTAAACATTTATTTATAAAATAATATAAATTATGTATAAATATTACGCTTACAATGTTATTATTGTGCTTATTTAACTTCTTTCATTAAACATTGCTCATAGATTTAAATTTAATTATATATTATTTCAACTATCATTTCAGGTCTTATTTCCCAAATATTTGCTTGTACATTATATATATCCCATTTATCTATTTCAAATACCCTCATCCAACTATCCATAACTCTTTTTTTCTCTGCGGGATAAAAGTGTGCTGTTTTATCATTTATAAAAGAAAAAGAATTTTCAAATCCTTTGTTTTCCAAATCCTTCGCATAATTTTCAGCATCATGATCGTTTTTTGGTACATAGTGATGATTGAGCACATAGTCCCATTTTAATCCATCAAAATATATAATTTCAGATTTATCAACTTCCAATACAAATACTACTTGCCCATTTGTTGGTCTAAGCATATTTTCCTCACTAATTGAACACCATATTGGAAACTCAACATCTTTTGGTTTAGGAACAATTTTATCTGCAGCATTTACAAACCAATTATATAAATCAATTACATAATCAGCAATTTCATCAAACTTTTCCTCTAAATGTTTTCTTTTTATTCTAATTACGCCCTCTTTCTTTAAATCATCCAAACTTTTTATATCTTGCCTTGTCCATAGCATTACTTTATCTGCTTTATTGTTCTCCATATAGTTCTCCCCATATACAATTCACTTTAAGCTTACGTTTTCCTAATTATACCACTATATTTTATAAAATTCATCATTAAAATTATTTTTATTTCCTATACAAAAAAAACTATACTCAATAAGAATATAGTTTTTAATTATTATTTTATTTAATGACAGTCATGGTGATTGCAGCTATTGTTTACAGAAAATTCTGCTAATTTATTATTATTTAATAATTCAACATTTTTTAATACAGTATCATTTTCAACTCTGTATACTTTTATTCCTTGATTGTTTAATTTATTCAAGGCTCCTGCTCCAATACCACCAACTAAAATAGCATCAACAGCTTCTCCACCAATTGCTTTAAGAGGTTGGCACATTCCATGAGCATGATTCATATCTTCATTTTCAATAGTTTTAACTTGTTTATCTTCTGAGTCATAAATTAAAAAGAATGGTGCTGAACCAAAGTGGTTATATGCAATGCTTTCTAATCCTTTATTTTCTGAAACTGGAATACATATTCTCATTTTATTTCTCCTTGTAATTTAATTTTTAATTACTTTCTAATATTTCTGCAACTTTATCAAAATAATCTCCAACGAAAAGTTCAATTAACCCTTTATCACATGACAATGCGATTTGGGGATCAATAGGAAGTTTAGCAAGCACTTCTACATTGTGTTCTTGTGCAATTTTTTCAATATGGCTATCGCCAAATATTTTATGTTCTTTGTCACAATCTGGACATTTGAAATAAGACATGTTTTCTACTACACCTAATATTGGAATATTCATCATTTTTGCCATATTAAAAGCTTTAGCTACAATCATGGATACAAGTTCTTGTGGTGAAGTAACAATTATTATTCCATCTACCGGCAATGATTGGAATACAGTAAGAGGTACATCTCCTGTTCCTGGAGGCATATCTACAAACATATAATCAACATCACCCCAAATTACATCTGTCCAAAATTGTTTAACGGTGTTTGCAATAACTGGTCCTCTCCAAACTACAGGATCCGTATCATTTTCTAAAAGAAGATTTATTGACATTATATCTATACCTGTTTTACTTTTTACTGGGATAACGCCAGATTCACTTCCAGAAGCTTTTTCTTTGATACCAAACACTTTAGGTATTGATGGACCTGTTATGTCTGCATCTAGAATAGCTGTATTGTGGCCTCTTCTGTTCATAGTGACAGCAAGCATAGATGTGACAAGTGATTTACCAACACCGCCCTTACCGCTAACAATTCCTATAACTTTTTTGATATTGCTAAGTTCATGAGATTTTTCAGAAAAATCTGTTTTTCTATCGCTGCAGCTTTGACTGCAAGTGTTACAACTTTGATTACAATTTTCGCTCATTTTTATGCTCCTAATTAATTTTAATATTTCAATATTTTTAATTATTTTTATTGTTTGTATTTACAATATTATTATACTCTGTTTCAGACATATGTCAATAACTAAAGCATAAATTAAACTAGTTTTTTATAATATTATTGCATCTATGTTTTTGGCAACCACCGCAACTGCATGTATCTTCATTGCCATCACAAAGTTTATAATCTCCGCCTTCTATTCTTAGAACTTTCCCATTTACTAAAGATTCTGCAAGTTTTCTTCTTGCATCACTGTATATACCTTGAACTGTTGTTCTTGCTACATGCATTAAATTTGCGCACTCTTCTTGTGATAAACCTTCAAAATCAATGAGTCTTATTGTTTCATATTCATCAACAGACATAATTACAAAATACTCACCTTTTATTGGAGAATCTAAAGGTCCAAATTTGTTGCTGTCAGGCAAGCAACATACTTTTCTACACTTTCTTGGTCTAGGCATTATTTTCACCTCATTACAGTTATTTGTGACATATGTCAATTTATTTAATTATATCAATATTTTAAAATAAATCAATTTATTTTTAAAATTATTTATAAATATTAAAAGACCTGCAACTGCTGATTTATCATTAGCTGTTGCAGTAATAACTGTCTCTCCAATAGCTCTTGATAACTTAAATAAGAACCCCACCCATCAACGCAATCAAAGATTGCTGATGGGTCCCGGGAACCTTGTTGTATTCACAATAACAAAAATCAATACTTTTTACTATGAGTATTGATTTTGAATTATATATATTAAATTAGTTGTTTTTTATTTTTATAAATTATATTTTTTATAAATTAATCATTTTTGAAATAGAGTGACGTTTTAAAATAATCTGTAATTATAATTAAATCTTCCACAACAATATAGTTAAAGTAAGTATATACTCCCTTTACTTTTAAAAAATCTTGTTCACAAACTCTTCTTTCTGCTTTATTTAAACTTAAATCAACATTTTCTATTGATTTTATAAAGCTATCAAAAAAAGAGCTATTTAATTCATTGTTAAGATACAAATCATTTATATCTGAAAAATTAAGAAAAGAATTATAAGTATTAGTAACCCTATATAACTGTTTTTCTTGACTAAATTCTTTTACATGTATATCATAGTTTTTTATATCTGGGATTTCACTTATATCATCATTAAATTTAAAATTACCGAAATTTAAAAGTATTAAATAATTATTTGTTTTTAATGTATACAAAGAAATTTCATAATCACCTTTAAAGAAAATAAATGCCACATTAGAATTAATCTGTTTTCCTAAATAATAATCTTCAGCTCTATAATAGCATTCTTCTACAAATTTATTTAATTCTAAATTGAAACAATCCATATATTCTTTTCTTTTTTCATAACCCTTCTTTTTAATATCAGATAAATTTGTTGAAAAATAAAGTCCATATTCATTTTCAGTGCTAGCTTTAACAAAAACTGGATAAGTATTAGTGACTTTCAATATACCTCTCGTATGCATAAGGGCCCCCTTTTGATGGTTATTTACTTATGTATATTACAATATTAATTGAATTATACTTACAACTTCGCGCAATTATGTTAGTATATATAAAAAAATCGAGAACATAGTTCTCGATTTTTAAGCTTATCTAAAATTAATTATATTCTATTAACGTTAGTTGCTTGGTCGCCTTTATTGCCTTGAGTAATTTCAAAGCTTACTGCTTGACCTTCGTCTAATGATTTAAATCCATCACCTTGGATAGCTGAGAAATGTACAAATACGTCATCTCCGTTATCTCTTGATATAAATCCAAATCCTTTTTCTGCGTTAAACCATTTAACTGTACCTTTATTCATGAGGTACCTCCTAATTATTTTTTATACTGCATTGTAAGTAAAAAAAATTCACACATTTTTACAAATTATATACACAAACTGCTTATATATAATCTCTAAAAACATGTGAAATCAATAAATACATCTGTAATACTTACTTAATATAACACATATAAATGTCCTTGTCAACAACAATTTTATTTTTTGTTTGACAAATACTTTTATTAAAAATTATATCATTTAGTTTAAACAATTCAGATTATATTTTTTTATAATTGAGATAATAAATATGAAACAACAGTTAGTTTCTGTTTCAATGAAAAGTATATATATGTTGAATTTTAGCAGAGAGGAGAATATGTATGAAAAACAGAATAATGACATTTACTTTAATTACAATTTTAGCATTTTCATCTGTATCTGCTTTTGCTTCGAATGAATTTGACATTGCTTCACAATCAAATTCATCTTATGAAGAAAAAGTGGTTCAGCTTGTAAATGTTGAAAGAGAAAAAAATGAATTACCTGCCCTCTATTTAGAAAATTCAATTTCTAATGTTGCAAGAGCAAAATCACAAGATATGGCAGATAATAATTATTTTGGTCACCAATCACCGACTTATGGCAGTGCTGGTGATATGTTGTTAAAATTTGGAGTAACATGGTCTGTATGGGGTGAAAATATAGCATCAGGTCAATCAACACCAGAACAGGTTGTATCTGAATGGATGGCTTCACCTTCACACAGAGAAAATATACTATCACCTAATTTTGTTTTTATAGGCGTAGGTTATACAACAAATTCTACAGGAAAAGCATATTGGACTCAGATGTTTACTAGTGATGAAAAATAATAATCATAAAATGTAATATTTATATACTGATAAAAAACTGCGCTCTAAATTTAGAAGCGCAGCTTTTTTAATTTGTTTAATATAAATTTAGTTGGGTATATTTTATTTAACAATAAATTTAATGAAGACTAAAAAATATTAGGAGGGATAACAATGAAAAAAATACTTATTGCATTTGATGGTTCACCGACTTCAGAAAAAGCAGCAGAAAAAGCTATTGATATTGCTAAACGATATGGCAGTGAAGTTACATTTATATCTGTAGTCGATGTACCTCTTACAAATGTGTATGATTCCACTGCAATTGATTTGCCAATTGAATATTCAAAAGTTACTAAGAGAATAGTTTTTTTACGTATTCAAATTTTAAATACATTTATCGATAAAATTGATTGTGAAGGAATTATAGTTAAAAAAGTAGTTTTACCTGGCGTGCCATATGAAGAAATTATAAATTATGCCAAGGAGGAAAGTTTTGATTTAATTGTTATGGGACGGAGAGGATTTTCTAAAATTAAACGTTTCTTCGTTGGCTCTGAAACACAAAGAGTAATATCAGATTCACCATGTAATGTTTTAGTAGTTAATGAAGTTTGATAAATTTAAAGCTATACTCACAATAGATGAATTTCAATGAGCATAGCTTTAAATTTTTTATTTTAAAACTTATTGCAAATGATATTACATAAATAAGTTTATAATTTTTTCATATATACTTTACAATTCTCTTAGAACTAAATCTGTAATACCAGGATTACTTCCTTGTTTGACTTTTAAAACTTTTGGGTGTCTTCCATTATTGTATTCATCTTGAATCATATTTTTTAATTCATTTCCATTTTTGTAACCATGTATTAAACGAATGTAATAGACGCTTCCATTCGCTTTCTTTAGTTGATTATCAATACAAATCCTAGCCTTATAACAATTCATTCCATGTAAATTTATTTCAATTATTCCTGCATTCATTTATCCCCCATATCCTTTCATGTATTCACTAAGCTGTCATCCTAAATATTATATAATTCAACATTATAATACTGATTCTACTATTTAGCAATAAAGTTAAATTCTTTTAAAAATATATTTATATAAGTATTATAAATTAATAAAAATATAAAACTTATTATAAAAAAGCATTAAAGAATTTACTTTTTTAAATATTGAAAATTTTATAACTAAAGCAAAAAATTAACTGAGCTTCAGCTCCTACATAACCTGATAATGTAATAAAGTAAAAACACCTCCTATATAATTATTAACTAGGAGGTGTTTCTATAATTTTACTTATTATTTTTTAATTTTGTTTACTAATAGTAATAGTATATATCATATCTTCCAAACCAGGTGCAGATACTTTTATAGTAACTATTGTATCTTTTGTTGATGACAAAGGTACATCAGCTACATTTGTCACATTACCATCAATATCAGATGATGCTGTAACAGTGATTTCTGAATCAGATACATTTGAAGTAACAGTAATAGCTGAACTAGTAGTAGTTATAGCTGTTATCGTAACTTTTTCTTCTGATGTAGAGATAGCACTGTAAGTTGTTGCTTCAGCATTGAAAGCTTGTTCTAATGTCGCTCCTTCAATTAAAAGATCATTTAATATCGCATAATTTTCTGAAATATCATCATCAATTAAATCTAAAATAGCTCTGTCTAAAGTGACTAAAGATTCTGCTCTTGTAATGTTATTTGTAGGACAGAATTTTCCTTCATCATTACCTATCATATATTCTGCTTTTACTACGGCACCTACAAAACCTTCTGCCCAATCAGATATTTCATCAGCATCAACAAATATGCCCAAATTACCAGAATTTTCATCTAATTCGGTTAACCTAGTAATTATAACTGCTACTTCTTCTCTTGAAATGTCATCAGTAGGTCTTATTGTTTCATCTCCATTACCAACTATATAACCTGCTTGTACAGCTTTTTGAACCTCGGCATAATACCATTCTTCGGCATCTACATCATTAAAGTTTATTTCTGCTTTTTCTTCAAATTCAAAAGAATTATTTATCATTGTCATAAATTCTGCTCTTGAAATGGAGTTTTCTGGTTTAAATGAACCATCCTCATATCCTTTTATAAGACCCAAATCAAACCAATCTTGTATTGTATCTTCAGCCCAATGGCCAGAATAATCCTTTTCAGTTCCAAAGGCAACTGAAGGTACCAGTAAAGCAGTCATCATTACTATTGTCATAATTAATGATATTCTTTTTTTAATCATTTTATAGCCCTCCTATGTGAAAATATATATGTAATTGATACAATTAATATTTAAAATTGTATCATTTTACAACTTGTTAATTTTCACATATTAAGTACACTTTGTCAAAGCACTAAAAATGTCAGATAACAATGTATTTTCCACCAACTGAAATATATGCTATATTAGAAAGTTTTTTGGCAACTTTGGTAAAACAAAAAAACTATACTCATAATGAGTACAGCCTTGCTTATAATGATTTATTATATTATTTTACAATCCTTGTTGCTCCGTAATAACAATTAGCAAAATAGCCTGTTGTAATAGAATCTATTTTTACAGATTGTCCAGGAATTGGAGAATGAATAAAATTGCCATCGCCAACATAAATTCCTACATGCCCAATGCTTGCAGAACCTGAATATTTAAAAAATACTAAATCACCTTTAACAAGTTGTGACTTTTCAACTCTTGTGCCATATGAGTACTGTTCACTTGAAGAATGTGGTAATGTATATCCAAAATGATCCATTACATATTTAACAAATCCTGAACAATCAAAACCACTTGGAGTTATTCCACCATACGCATATGGAACACCAATATATTTTTTGGCATATTTAACTATATCACTACCGTCAGACAATGATGCTGAGTCAGTACTTAAATCACTTATTTCAGAAAAAGATACATATTCACTATAAACATAAGCAACATCAGAATCAAATTTTATTTGATACCAGTCACCAGCTTCCTCGATAATGTCAACATTGCTTCCTATTGTTAGTTTTCCCAAAATAGTATCATTAGTAGATGGACCACTACGAATATTGAGAATGTCTGCAGTTACTACACCGCTTTTAACAACAACTTCTTTTTGAACCTCAGGTTCAGTTTTTATAGTATTATTAACTTCAATGGAGACATCGTTTTCTGCTGCTATAACAATTTCATCTGCAAAAGCATTTGTACAAAGCATAATAGTAGATACACCAGTAATCAAAAGCTGTTTAGTTAACTTATTCATATATTAAACTTGTATAACTTAAATTAAGTATACATTTCCCCTTAATGTTTTTCTCTATAACTTATTTAAATACTTGTCCACTAATTAAATAAATTCTAATATAGAGTTTATCTCTTATGTATTTATTTTAAATTTTAAACTAAAATAATTATTCTAAGCGCAAGCTATAACAATTTATTTGTCTAGCAAACGGTTTCTTAAGGATTTTATCATAAAATGTCACTTTTGTCAAATCTATAATTTAAAAATTTTAATTTTTTTCAATTTAGATGCTTAATTTTTTATTTTTATAAAAATTAAAGCTCTGTCGAAAATTCGATAGAGCCTTTATTACAATTTATAATTTAAAGGTTATATATACTAAATTAGCTATTTAACAACCTCTTCTATTTCTACAGTCATGATGGTCATCAAATCTGTCTCTTCTGCATCTGCAGTCATGTCGTCCATTACATTTTCCAAAGCCTAAACCTAAAATGAACCATGGTATTATACTACAAAACATTTTAATCATTCCTTTATTTTGTTGCTTGTAATATAATATTCATTTCAATACTTTATGTTACAAAGTTTTTTTACTCAAATAATTACGTATAATTATCATATATAAGTCTTTATAAATTATTTTTCAAACATTTTCAAAAGTCTCAAATAGTGATTAGCTTCACGCAATGTATGATCACCCAATAACGGTATAATTATTGACTTTACTTTACATTCAAGTATTCCTTGTGTTCCTTGTGCCTTGAAATCACGGATTGCTTCTGTAGCTTTAAGACTATCATCTGTTACTTTTTCTAATGGTAGTGTCATGTCCATTGCAGCTTTTGATTTTTCTATTAATTGATCAAATTCATGGCTGAAATTATTGGCTGTATTTATCAACTCATCTTCAGTAGGATCAAGCAATCCACGTATAAATTTAGAATGTTCTGCCATAATTCTATTCCAGAATAATTCCTGTTCCATAGCTTCTCTTTCGAAATTTATAATTACCCTATTTTGAAGTCTTTGAGTCATTAGTAAGTAAAGATTAGCTTCTCGCATAATGTGGTCTATTAATAATGGATAATTTACTGTGAACATTTTGCATGATAAAACATTCGTTAAAATATTAGCTTTAAACTGTATTAATTCTGTAATTAATCTAATAGCCCATTGATTAATATAAAATACTCTTTCTTCAATATTTGGGGTTACTGCTATTGAATCTGCACCCATTAATCTAGCTTCACTTTGTGTCAATTCAGATGGTATTCTAACTCCTGTAAAGTATGAAGATGCCATTTCAGCTTTAAGTGTATAAGGTGTAATTATTTCTCCTGATTGAAGTACTTCTTGGCTAACAACACCATTGGAAAGTGCAATGACTTCTCCTAATAACCTGTCAAATTCTCTTCTAAATTCATCTGCTTTTTCCATATAATTTTTATCCCTAGGTGTAAATCCTAATTCTAAAAAAAATGAGTGTTCTTTCATAATTCTAGTAAAAAAAAGGTGTAGCTCTAATGATTGACGTACAAAATCCATGCTTGTAGGCATAGTATATTCCTCCTTAATATATTTAATTACAATATATGATATGAGGAATTATGGAAACTGTACATTATCTAAATATTATTCTTTTAAATTAAAATGTAAAATCAGACTTGTGCTAAACATAAAGCCCTATCGATTTTTCAACAGGGCAATATAATTAATTTAACTTCTTTCTATTCTAACTTTACTCCCACCCATGCCTGATTCAGCAGCTGTTACAATAAGTTTCACAGGAACTCTGTTTTTAATTGATTCAACATGACTTATTATACCTATTGATAGTTTATCATTATGGATTCTTTCTAAGGAATCCATAACAACTTCTAGAAGATTATCATCAAGAGTTCCAAATCCTTCATCTAAGAAAAACAGTTCTAATGGTGCAGTTCCCTTTAGCTGTATTTGAGCTGACAGAGCTAATGCTAACGCTAATGAAGCTACAAATGTTTCACCGCCAGATAATGTAGATGCATCTCTTTGTGCACCACCATTTTTATAATCTCTAATAAGAAACTTGCCATTTTCATCAACCTCTAAGCCGTAATTTCCTCCAGTTATTTCTTTTAATTTTTTACAAGCTTCTATTGAAACATAATTTAATTGATTTGTTGCTACAAATTCAACGAACTTTTTACCTTTAAATAATTTCTCTAAATCATCTAAAAGACTTAATTTATAATACAGAACATCCATTGTTTTTAAAAGCTCATTTTTCTTTATTAATCTTTCAGTAATAATTTTGACTTCTGTTTCTAAATTAATGTTTTTTTCTACTAATAATTTCAATTCTTCTGCTTTTTCACTTTTAAAATTTTGAATAACAAGCCATTGCTCTTTTGTTAAGTTTCTGTTATTTATTTTATTATTAAGATTATCTATTGTACTGTTAAGTTTTATAAGAGCACTTTTGTAATCATCAATTTGTTTGTTTAGCTTGTCTATTTCAACTTTTGTTAAATAGTTATTTTTAGCTTCATTTATATCTTTTATATTTTCTTCCATTAAAACATTTACGAGAGAATTATTATCATTTTGACTTCTTTCATTTAAACTATTCAAATTGCTTTGAGAAGAAATTATTTTATTTTTGCATTCATTATATTGATCTTCAATATCTTTTTTATAATTTTCAGCTTTAATGTATTCTTCTTCTATTTTCTTTATTGCATTAGATATTTTGTTTTTGAGACTTTCTAAATTTTCTACTACTCCTACTTTGTTCTTTATACTTTTTTCTTTTTCTTCGATGTTTTTATTTTTTTCAAAAACAGTTGTTGTTTTTTCTTTAAGATCTTCTTTTATTGATCCAAAATCATTGTTTAATATTTCTTTTAATTCGTCTATTTTATTCAAAGTATCTCTTAATATTTTTATTTCATTTTCTAAAGCAGATTTTTCCTTTTCTTTTTGAAAAATCTCTTCATTTTTACTTCTAAAATCTACAACAGCTAATTCAGATTTTAATGTAGATAATTCATTATTCGTTTTTTCAAACTCATCATCTTTAATTTTTAAATCATTTTGCAACAATTTTAGATGATCTCTATTATGAATTAATTTAGTATTTTCTTTATTGTATTCAACATCAAATTTACTTTTTTCTTCAGATATTTCATTTATTTTCTTTTCTAAATAAGTTTTTTCAGCATTATAATTATTAATATCTTCTTTTAATTTATTTAACTGTTTTTGAAGAATGTCTACAGATTCAACTTTGAAACTTTCACCTATTTCATTAAGTTTTTTATCATTTTCATCAACATTTACCTTTTCTGTTTCTATATTAGCTTGAGCTTTATTTATTTCTTGAGTTAACTTTTTAAGCGCATCTTCTTTTCTTTTTAAATCATCCTCAAAGCTTTTAATATTGTTAAAGTCAATATTTTTAATATTTTCTATATGATGTTCTATCGAACCACAAACAGGGCATATATCCCCTTCTAAAAGAGCTTCTCTCAAAGTATGTGCTATATTTTCTGTTTCGGTTTTTTTAATAATGTCACTCGTTTTGTTAATTTCATCTTCCAAAGTTAATTTTTCTTTTTCTTTAATAAATAATTCCTTATTAATACTTTCAATATTTTTATTACTTTTATTTAATGAAGCTTTAAACTCATTATACTTATCCCATTTTTCTTTCACTAAAGATAGTTTTTGTGAAAGGCTAAGCAATGTATTTTGATCTCCTGGGCATTTTTTTAATAGATTATTTAATAATTCACGATTTTTATAGAGCATACTTTCCTTGGTTTTATATTCCTTAGAAAGAAATTCGCTTTTATTTTTTGCTTCTTCAATATTTAATAATGCTGTTTTTATATTAATGGATAAATTATTTTTCTGTTCCATGAGGCTTTCATAAGTATTTAAAACTACTATTCCATCATTAACTTTCCTTTTGTATTCTTCATCAACTTTTAAAGAATCTGATTTACATTCTTTTTCAGTGATATTATCACTTATTGTTTTAATATCTAAATTATTAGCTTGTATTTTAGTTTTTATATTTTGAAACTTTTCTTCTAACTTATTTATATCATTTATCAATAAAATCTTTTCTTTTTTTATCATATTTAAAGTTTTATTTTCTTCAATTGCATCAATAACTCTTTGTTCTTTTATCCTTAACTCTGGAACTTCTTTTTCCTTTTTAACTTTAATTGATTCTAATACTGTTTCTATTTTATCTTTTTTATCTTTTATTATATTTGATCTTTCTGTTAAGGCATCGAGCTGATTTTTTACAATATCAATTTGATTTAAGGTGTTTTCATAACTGTCAATGTAAGGTTTAACTTTTAAAATACTTTCACCTAAAGTTGATTTTCTCTGACTTTCATTAATTTCTGCTTCATTTTCCCTTAGATTATTTTTAATTTCTACCTTATTATTTAACTCTATTTGAAGTTCCCATAACTCTTTACCTTCATTGAAATTATTTTCAGCATTACTTAATTCTATTTTGCATTTTTCATATTTATCTTTTGTCTGTG
>Ga0074193_1001096_pt1 | contig 36954 bp, 32 predicted proteins | sample EPASupsiteHSE605_FD_64523 | JGI IMG/M metagenome (GOLD analysis project Ga0074193, IMG submission 64523) | Bioremediated contaminated groundwater from EPA Superfund site, New Mexico - Sample HSE6-05 | ecosystem: Environmental > Aquatic > Deep subsurface > Groundwater > Contaminated ... | reverse complement strand
TAAACAACAATTCCATCTTTCTCTTGACAACAAAGACGAAAACGAAAACACTCAACAATTCCAAAATGTGATTCCCATTCTCTCAACAAATTAATTACTCCAATCTGATCATTTCTATCACTAGGAACGCATCCTGACACAAGAAAATCAATGAAATGACAAAAAACATCAAAATCACACGAGACACTCAAATAATTCGATTTTGACCTGTATACTCATCTCTAAATCTCTTTAAAAACAACGAAAACTTGTTTTCAACATGTTTTGCTTTATCCTGAAACTGAAAGACAACTTCTGGCATAAATCATAGTTATTCTCAATATCTATTCAGTGATACTATCAATCATTTAAAGTTGAAAAAAGAATCGAATGTACTTGTTTTTAAAGAGGTTTTGTAAATTTTATGGTTATATCCTGAGGCTAGAGAAATCAATGTCCAGTGTTTCGTGGTTTTCTGGTCCAGGAGATGAAGAATATGCAATTAATTTGGGAGAGCAAAATGAATCGTATTATAATCCATTTGAGAGTATCGAAACGGAAATCAATACAATATATGATCCTGATATATTTCCCCATCTAACTCAAATTCTTAAATCAGCAAGCATGGATGATGAATTTAGGAAAAATCGTAAATTGAAATCTTTTCCGCAAGAAACATGGAGAGTTGAAGAGTTTTGTTTATTACACAGGGTTTCTAGATTATTGAACGGAGAACCCATGGATCAGACATTAGGATCAATGCTTTTAAGAATAATGGGTAGAGATCGACCTCCTATATGTGAACAAAACTTTCCTTTTGATCCAGAATTGGTTTCTCAAAGTTTACCAGAATTCGGGGATCTGTATTCAGGTATGGATCCATGTATTATTACTCCTTCTCTGTTATTTGACTCTATTACCTCTTTTGTTCAGATGCCACATGATGTATGGATAATGGAAAAAATTGGTGCCCAAGAGATTATAAAAAAATTGGACCCTTTAGAAGTTGTTATTACTGATGAAAATAGCATCAGAAAAGAGCTCTTGCTTAGAGAACTTCCACCAATAGTTCTTTCTTTAGATAATGCCTATTGTTTAACAGGAAAAATTAGATCAATGGTAACAGACAATGATTGTAAGTGGTATACTGTGTCATGTGGTGCTTTTACTATTGCTTTTGGCTTTGATATATCAAATGGAAATGATGAGATTAAATTTCCTTGGATTAATACTCTTGATGGAACACCCCCACCAACAATCCCAGCAGAAAAAGGTAAAGCTCCTGTCGAATGGCTTGCAAGAGTGAGTGCTGACGAAGAAGAAAAATTCTTAGATGATATTGATTGGTGTCCATTTTATAATGAGAATTGCCATGAAGATAAATTTGTGGATTCTATTGAGAAGGTATACCCCGAAATCAGGTTTACTCGTATTAACCAAGAAGGGAAGAGAGAAGATCTCAAAAGATATCAGAATACTGAAACCGAAAACCCCGGAGAGAATAGTTATGTAACAATAATATGGGCAGATAGAAACACAGGATTGCTTCAACAAAAAGATTTAGCAAGTATGGTTAATATTATCGAGTCGCAAGAACACTTTTCATACCTATTGGTTGAATGTTCGCCTCAATGTAGATGTCATAGGGATTGCATGTATTGTCCGCTTGAAAAAGGCCCCAATCCAAACCTCACATTGATTAAAACACCTACAAAAGGCTGGGGCGTGTTTGCAAAAGATGAGATTAAAGCAGGGACATTGATTACAGAGTACTCAGGAGAGGCAATTCCACTCGATGAGGTTGGCACATCATGCTCATATATATTAGCACCAGAACTGGATGACTTGGGAAGATACTGCTACGATGCAGAGAATAAAGGTAACATAGGACGATTCATCAACCATGCTCATAAATCAGATAATGAAAAATTTGGACCGTTTTCTCAACCAAATGTTATTGCTATTGGGGTGAAATCATATACATTCGAGATGCTCAGGGTTGGTATATTCGCTTTGAGAAATATATACGCTGGTGAAGAGATAACAATGGACTACGGAGATAAATATGTAATGGGGAGAGATTGTACATGTATTACGTGCTTGAAAGAGGGTCAAAGAGCTTAAACTTGACTAAAACCTTTTCAAAGGTGTAAATATAATAAACCGTTTTAATGTCTTCCAGATCTCTTCCAGTAAAAGTGGTTCTTTTGGGTCAAAGTACCGTTGGTAAGACTTGTATTGCCACCCGCTATGTGCGTGGATGCTTTATTCAATCATCAATTTCCACAGTTGGAGCTTCATATCTTACAAAATCAATTGAAGTCAACGACGATACCTACGACTTTAATATTTGGGATACAGCTGGACAAGAACTATATAGGAGTTTGACTCCTATGTATTACCGGAACGCCCACGCTGCATTAGTGGTTTTTGACATTACTAATAAAGCCAGTTACTTTGAGGCCGAAAAATGGATCAGGGAGTTAATGCAAAGCAATGAAGATGTTTTTATAATAATAGTTGGAAATAAAGCAGATTTGGAAGATCGTCGACAAGTCGATGAGAAGGATGGTAACAGTATGGCTGAAAAGTATAAATGTGTATACATTGAAACAAGTGCACTTACTGGTATAGGTATAGACAGAGTGTTCCAAATGATTGTGAATCGAATTAATCATGATCCTAAACTTAGGTTAAGATTATGGCCACCCAAGACTCCTCCTCCAGTTGTAGAAACAGAGAGTAGGAAGTGCTGTTAATCGATAGGTTATTTTCCAAACTTATTTAATTCTGACATTATTTCAACATATTTGTAAGAGATTGTATGAAAAGTGAAAAGTTTATACATTATTCTATCAATATTATCAATATTCTCTTCAAATATATTTTATCAATCCAATATTTGATGGGGTTGATTGCTTCTACCTCTATCTTTGAAAAGAAAAATAAATAATTCTAATAAATATAAATCAAAAATGTTTCTCAGCTGTCCGAATACTCGATGTAGTAATTGCGAGACCCATAATGTCAAAAGGATCATACCAATGAGACTTTGTGCATCATGCGGATCTCCAACAGCCACAAGGGAGTCACCCATCTTAGGGAAAAAAATTATTAACCCATCCCAGCTATTAGTTGTGAAGCGTAACACAATTCCAAAACAGATAGGTAAGAAATCTATGCCATTTTTTCGATCATGTTCATCTAATCAGAGTTCACAATGTCATTTAGGGGAGCTTCTTGATATTTGCATTTGTCCTGAGCTATCAAAACGAAAATCAAACAATGAAGTTCCATATGATATGAAGATTAAAGGATTTGAGCAATTAGTTAGTATGATAAAAACCCTTCAACCACTGGACCCACTGTATAAATTTTATTGCCAGACGATATTTGAAGCAATGATGATTAATATTGAGCATCCTATCATTGAAAACCCTGTTGATTTATTTTTTGAGTATGAACAAGGCGGATCAGCACCAAATCAGTATGAATTACAGTACCAAGTTCTCAATGTATTGTTTTGGCTGCAGTTTTTCATGTCTGATACGGAGATTTTTGATATTCGCTTTATTAAGCAACTATTAAATGTGTCAAATACACCATGTTATAAAGCTCGTTTTGCAATCAAAAGAATTGTTGTTAATTGTATTGAGATAAACAAAGCTTTTAGACAAAACGTTGTGTCGGTTTTAATCAAGGTTCTTAATGATCATTCATATTTACTTCCTCGACCTTTTTCTGTCTCAACATCATTGTCAATACTCAACTCAATATTGGAAAGGGATCCAAGAGGAGAGCTTTTCACTGAAGTCCAGTTTTATGAGTCTATTCTTCCATTAATCACTGATCCACACTATGTAATATATCAAACTGAAATGGCGGAATTACTGGAAAGATACATATCGAATTTACCTCAATTCTCAATTCCATATCTTAAGCATTTGGTAAACTATTTTCCAAAACTCAGAATTGCAAAACAAGTTTCATTTATTAACTCAATATTATCTCTTATCACAAAAATACCAGAAACAAATATTAGCCAGATATTGCCAAAGGTTTTGTTTATCTTTGTTCAAAGTCTGACTTCATACAGTTCTTTCGTGAGGGATGCAGCAATTAATTTATGGAGAAATCCTCAATGTGTGAATATTTTAAAAGCATATGTGCCCATTATTAACAGGATAATTAATGAATTCGATTTTATCACATATGATGACAAACAAATCGAAGGCTATTTGGCATATGTCAAAGAAACAATGAAAACATATGATACAGAAAAGAAACCTTATATTGATATTAATTCTATAAACAAAAGGAGACAAAACAAATCAGTCTGGAATCTGTTCAGGAAGAACTATGATGATTCTATCAATGAGTGATTCTGAACCAAGGCACGAAAGTATGCTCTTTTGACAGGAGGAGGGGCATTTGTTGGAACTTCATGAAGAGAATTCGGTATTGATTGGTTTTGGCCAATAAGATACCTTTTGAAGTGTTGACTGCAAAATGATGTTTTTAAATCGGGAATTGTTTTTTTATCATCTATTTCTTGTGTGTGTATTCCAGAAGACTTCTCAATAATTTTAATCAATCTTTTTCGTCCTCCAGTTATCATCCTATTTGCAATTATGGAATTAGGATCAAATTGAAACCCAGAGTTTCGTGTTACTTTTTTCAAAGCCAATAAATAATTATTCTGGTTGTGGCAATAATTCCATGTTTGCTCTTTTATATCAGTAATAGTAACATCTCCAATTAAGGATTTGTTATTATCGATATAATGATGCTCTGCATTCTCATCTTCATCAGAACTGAAGTCTTCCCTTTCACGAGCAGAGATTATTACATCTTCCTCAATAATTTCTTCTTTCGATTCAAAAATCCTTGTTTGCATGTTTGATTGGGCACCCAGAGACAGTCTATAATTTGTTTTCCTTTGAGCTCTAGAACGATGGTCATTCCTATTAACTTTCATTGTTTGTGGTCTTTCTTCATCACAAATTTCATGAATCATGCATAGTTCTTCACTGGTAAATCGAGTTTCAAATGATTCTCGAAGGTTACCCAAATTTGCATCAGGAAGTGAATTTGATCGTTCAATATTATTACTTTGAATATTTTCCTTCTTCTTCCCTTGAGATAAAATTAGTGATTTTCCTACTTTGATCCCTTTCATTTGCCTTGATTTCATTTTGATAATGTTATTTAACGTTCAAATGTTTCTGAAGTTTTATCAAGAAATAAGGCGAAATTTTCTGAATGTTTATAAAAATATTGATAAAAAGAATTGGAAATTTGAATTGTTTGAAATGTAACACCAACGATTCAAGCATATATCATCATAGCAATATATGACAAGATCTGATAAAAGTATGTTTTTTTGATGGTATAGCTGTATACATACTTGTTAATGTCAAATGAAAGAGGTATATCAGCCCCACAATAGGCTGTTGATACATGTGATAAAGCTAAAGAGTTTGTTGATGTCGATCCGAAAACCGATCCAGGCGTTTGAATTCCCAAATTGCTAAGTGTTCCTGTGTGATATATATAGCAATCCTTAAGAGTCAGCTGCCCTTGATCAAGATAGAAAAGCGATCTAGTGTTTTTAAGGAGGATTGAATTTTCAATTGTTACAATGGGAGCAGACCAAAGTACGATTGTAGCATGACAATTTTCATCATTGCTAATAATATTGCTATTTTTAATCATTCTGGAATCTGATCCCCCGATAATTTGAATGATTTTGGTATTGCTTGCAAAGTTATTGCATATGGATGTGTATAAAACATTCAAACCACTTGGTATATTGAATGCAGTGCTTCCAGTATGATAAATAGAGTTTTTTGTCGAATTCATTCCATTAATTGTCTGGAAACCATAGTTTAGAATTGAAGAAAACCACCTAGTTACCGAATCTGATGATGCTGGATTGCTGAATTGGAATGACGAATATTGAATACTAATCGTTTTGTTCAATCCAGCAACAATATAAGAGTTCTGACCCCCTTCAGAAGCCTCAGAACCATAACAAAAGCAGCGATTCGTGCAGCATCCAATCATATAAAAATTTCCGATCGAAGGATAAAAGTGTATAGCTCCCCCGCACGCTTTTGCTTGGCAATTGTTGAATAAACACGATACAATCAACACATCTTGAACACTCCCACTAAGATGGATCGACCCACCCCGCCCACTGGAATCACTAGAGCTCCCCAGTGCAGATAAACCAGAAAACACAGTAAAAGCAATGTAAAAACCATAAACCTGGGAAACATGTCTGGAACCGTCCCCAATAATTGTCCTCTGGGGATGCCGCCCAAATACCTCAAAAAAAAACAACATATAAATACTTAATCGTATTTATAATTACAACACTTAAATTTGTGAAAAAAATGTTGAGACATAATGTTTATTGCCTTATTGTTTGCTGGATCTCTTAGCTTCAAAGTAGTGAAGAATAAGAATGGGGAATATGATGAGGATGTGCAATACTTAGTTGATACGATCCTTACAGTTTTGCTTAGCAAGGGCAGGATAATGACTGAGATTAACAACATTTCTGATGCTATTGTTCATTGTCGCTCCGGTTGCGGTTTGGATGTTCCTGCAGGACCAGGTTTGTATGTTGAAATGAAGAAAGAACCTTCCTACAAGCGACTTTTCAACGATACTAACGGTATTTTCTTCGAGACTCTGAAGAAGCAAGTTGTTGAGGCATCAAAGAAGTCCCTTGAGGGATCTGTTGTCAACACTAATGGAATGCATTACTATGCCGAGTGTTTCACCCTTGGAGGCTATTCATTGTTTTTGAATTACAACATTCCCTATAAATGCACAGTCACCGAAACAGGAAAAACTTGCCACGTTGGAGGAATTATGCACATGAAGGGTGTTGACAAGTGGGATTTCGCTGAAGTTCCCTCATATTCATGGTGGCAAAACCTCATCAAGGAGAAGATTCCTGAATGGTTAGTCAAGATCCACGGAAAGAACATGAAGCCATTCAACACTTTCTACGCAATTGATACCCAATACGAGTTCGATTTCAGCTTTTAAAGATCTTACTCTTGATTTTCTATTGTTCCGATTGTAAAGAATTATTTAGATTATGGAGAGTGTGATCGAGTTTGATAGAATGCTCTTAGGTGATTTAACTGGAGTAAAAAGGGTTCCAATAATTGATTATGGTTTCTGGGCTCATAAGATATCAATTCTGCCTCGTTATAGGCCATTTTTGCTTGAAAAAATTGTTGACCTTGCTCAAGAGTACTGTGTGGATCAATTGTTTAAGGAATTATTAATTAATGAGTGCAAGGATGAATGTCCTATATTGCTGCATAGGCTCCATAGAAAAGGAATAATTGAATTTAATGATATAGGGTCCTTTGATACAACGAAGATTATGAAGAAATTTGTTTTATGTTATTGCTTCCAAGAATTCATACCAGATTTTGATAATCACACAATTCATAAATACCATCCAATAGGGTTTAATAAGATCGCCAATTATATCGATGAATGCATTGAATTTGGCTTTCCCAAATCAAGTATTGAGTTTTCAATGAAATATGATGATTTAGAAGCTTTGAATGCATATTTGTCTGATCCTTCTATATCAAATCAGAATGATTGCTCATGGAATCCGTTTGAATGGGCAGAAAACCCAGAATCCCTTGATTTTCTATCTTTTTGTGGCTATTTTGGATCCATAAACTGTTTTAAGAGATTAATGATGAATGGGTTGCAAATTACCCAAAGTACAATGGAAAATATTGTATGCAGTGGTAACATAGACCTTTTTCATATTGGCTGTGACGTTAAGAATCATGGAACACGACTCCTAATGAAAGCAGCAGAATATGGATGGAATCATATGATTGATTTCTTGGTTGAACAAAAGGTTGATGTAAATCAAGCAGATAGGAGATTAGAAACCCCCATGCACTTTGCGACATGTGGTAATAGCATCAGCATAATTGATTTACTCAGACAAAATGGAGCAGATATTAACATACAGGATGGCTGCCTATTAATTATTTATATTTATGGACTCCCCTTCATATAGCCGCTTATGATAATATTCAAGTTATTGTCGAGTATTTAGTCTCATATGGAGCTATGGTCAATATTAAAAACCATACATTCTCAATCCATCAAATGAAAGCACACCTCTTCATTTTGCATCATTTTATGGCAATGCTAATATGGTTGAAGTTCTCATAAAGAATGGTGCAGATATCAATGCAGTCACTAGCAGCATAATTATTATCTTTGTTTTGAAACCCCTCTTCATTCAGCAGTCACAAAGAATGATCCAAATATTATCAAGTGTCTATTATCTTACGGAGCAGACACAACCATCAAGAACGAAGACATGAGCTTCAAATTCATTCATTAACCCCACTAGATCTAGCCCTAAAATTGGGTCATGAATTGGCTGCCCAGTGTCTCAGAGAACCTGGGAGACTTTAGGGAGGTTTTGCCAAAATGAACCATCACACTTTATACGTCTATCCTTGCTATATTGATAAAAGTAGTAAACCAAACGATGGTAGAAAAATGCCTCTTTTAAAGTGCGTTGAAAAGCCAACGGCTAAGGAATTATTGGCGGCTTCGATTGATTTGGGCTTTAAGACCGAAATTCATGAGCAAAAAAGACATCCAAAAGATTATTGGCGGTTTGGAAGGATCGCTGTTTCTTTTTATATGGAATCAGATGATCCCAAAGCGAAATTTCCTTTGAATCCTAGGATTCATGATAGGAGAGATTTATATGCTGCTCTGTCCGAAAGGATTATATACAATAGAGAAAACAAGGTAGAAACTCCTGCGTCTAAGCAAAAGAAAGGAAAAGGTAAGTAAACACTATTTTGGATCTGTACGTTAAGGATGAGGACCTCCAATGACGTTAATATTCATTAAATGGAAGGAGTTCAAGAGATAGTGTTCCAAGTTTTACTATCCAGGATGATTAAAAAGTCCTCTTATTCACGTCCTCTGCTTGAACCAGAAGTCATTGATTTGATTGATAGAGCAAGAGAGGTTCTTAGTTATGAACCTGTGCTTTTGGAAATATCCAGTGACATTGTGATAGTTGGCGATATTCATGGCAATATTGATGACTTGATTCGCATTTTCGAGAGGCTTAAGTATCCTCCAGCCACAAGGTATTTGTTTCTTGGAGACTATGTCGATCGCGGACAAAACAGTGTTGAGGTTATGCTTCTACTATTTTCGTTGAAAATTATGTATCCTGATAGTGTTTACCTATTAAGGGGTAACCATGAAGGAGAGTCATTGACTTCTGTGTATGGTTTTCAACAAGAAGTAATGGATAAGTATGGTAATGATGTATATTATGCTTTTATTGATGCATTTTATGAACTTCCAATGTGTGCTGTGGTGGGAAGCAAGATATTTTGTGTTCATGGAGGAATCTCTCCTTCTTTATATTCACTGGATACATTAAGGAATGCATCAAAACCAATGGAAATCGGACTAAATGGTGTGTTTTCAGATCTTGTATGGAGTGATCCTGATATTAATGTGGAGGGATTCGGGGAAAGTCACCGGGGATGTGGGTATCTGTTTGGATCCGAATCATTGGAACAGTTCCTACTGAATAATGACTTGGATATTTTGATTAGATCACACGAAGCTTGTGATGAGGGTGTCGCCTGGCCTTTTGCAGATAGCGAGCTTCATGCAGATACTTGTGTCACAATTTTTAGTAATACAGATTATTGTATGAAACAGAACAAAGGGTCTGTTTTATGTGTTTCTGAGGATTTAACAGTAACTATTGAAATTTTTGAACCAACTTACACAGAATTTTTCCAAAAAATGGTTTTCCCCATCTGGCTTGCTCCTTATGTTGCTACCAAGGAGAAAAGCGATACAAAAAAGGTCGTTAAGTTATCTGAGAATAACAACGAGAACATTGGTGAGTGTGTGTCTATCTAAAAACTGCGATATTTTTACATGATTTACATAATCGAGAATGAGTTATCCCAAAATTTTTACACAGATAATACAATCCCATTTGAGCTTGTTAAAGACAGATTTAGATAGGGTTGCTAATGCAAAAGATACCCTGAAACTTCCGGTATTTACTGAAAGTGATCTCAATGATGAACTTGATTATGTGACACGTATTTTCTCTTCGGAGCCACTTATTCTCGATGTTACTGTGCCGTGTATTGTAGTTGGAGATATACATGGTCATTTACTTGATTTATATAGGATTTTCATCCGTTTTGGATTCCCTCCCTCTCGTTCATATATGTTTCTTGGGGATGTAGTTGATAGAGGAGAGTTTTCTCTTGAAGTTGTAACTTTTTTATTTGCTTTAAAAGTAGTGTTCCCAAGAAATGTGTTTATTATCAGAGGCAATCATGAGTTTGATGATTGTTGTTCAAATGGAGGTTTTAGGGCTGAAATTATGTCCACTTATCATTCTCAGACCCTCTATAACAAATTTTTATCTGCTTTTTCGCAAATGCCAATTGCTTCGAAGCTTTTTGGGAAAATTTTTTGTATCCATGCTGGTTTATCCCCGGGGTTTCATCATATTGATCAACTTTATGACTACAACAGGCCCATATCCAACTTTCATGATCATTTATTAAGTGGGATATTTTGGTCAGATCCAACAGACTTTCACAAGCATTTTGGAGAAACGAAAAGGCATTATGGATACACATATGGCTCTGAAGCATTACAAGATTTTTTATCCAATAATGATATGTTTTTAATGATCCGAGGACATGAATGTATACAAAAAGGCTTTGAGAATCGGTTAGATAATATGCTTATGACAGTATTTTCTGCATCTAATTATTGTGGTAGCTCCATGAATTCTTCAGCAGTAATAGCTGTTTTTGGTGCATCAGAAATTGAGCCAATTCAAATGCAACCATTAAAATACTTGAAGAGGAAAAATGCCAAGTTCGTAGAATATAGTCCTGAATGCTTCTCCATAAAACAAGTAGAGTCAATACTAATCCCCCTTCCACGGAACAAGAAGGTTAAATCGAGGACAACTCGAGCTCCTTCTCGAATTCTTGATCCATCTCATTTATCAATACCAGTAAATCATCCCCTTTTCCTCAAAGGGGAAGCATATCAAAAACTGAAGCAAATTTCCAGATATAGGGAAATTGGATCATGTAGAATGCCAGCCGAGACTTTCGGTAATTTGGAAGAAGAAGAAAATTGTGTTAATAAATATTAAATTTAAAGAGAAAGTCATGATGAACATGAATGAAATAAATGAATTGTTCAGATTTTGGTTTCATGGAATGGGATTAACCTTAAGTGGAGCTATTATTTAATGATGATACTGCTCCATAAGATAACGATTGAGATGAAGGATCTATGAAAGAACGAGACACTTCAAGAGAACTAGAGTTAATATAGAATAGTTTATTTTGATTATTCTTGAATATGAAATACATCATCTTTCTTGATCCTTCTCCATCGACAAATACAACTCCATATTGAGATGGACTGTTGTCATAAACAATGTTAGCATGTGACATTGATATTGATCCTATTCTATAGAAGAGAAGTATATGCATTTGCTATTAGTTACCATGCCGTATGACTAGTACAGTGTGAGCTTGTGAATGAGGTTGGAAGATAGATAGCAATACCAGAACCCTGATAAACATTGTTCATTGAACTGTTTGTGTTGTCAACTCTCTGATCACTTGATTGTAAGAAAATAGAACAATATCCAGATGTATAGTATGAGAACAATTTGATTCTGATAGATATTCTACATGATTCACATGAGAAGCATTGAGAAAAAAAATGAAAATAAGTTGAAGCAGAGAAACTATTAGCACATATCATTCTGAGACATGAATTAGGATAATCGAAGAATATTGCTCCACCATAGTTATAATACACACAGTTATAGAACATCGAGTAATTGATGTTCATTGAGTAAGAAAAAGCAGTAACATGTATTACACCACCATTTCCAGAGTATGATGAAGATCTTTTAAAGAAACAATCATTCAACCACAATACAATATACAATATCTTCTTTTACTATGATCAGAAGACATATAGACTAGAGACGTAATCATGATGGTGATTCTTTTGATGATCTCTCTTACTATCATTATCATTGTTTGTATCATTACCATCATACTTCTCTTCTCTCTTGTGTTTCTTCTCAATTTCTAATGATGATGACGACGACGATGATGATCTATCATTCTTGTTTAATTCTTATTCCTTTGACTTCCAATATTGTAAGATATCATCACTACAATGATCAGAAACATACCAACAGTTGAATACATGAATACTGAATTTGATTTGTTTTCATTAAGATTATTGTTTGATTGATCATTTGATATTGAATGTTTTCTTCCAATGAAATCCTCAGGAAATGATCTTAGATTTGTTCTTTCTGGATTCTGAGTATGAATAGGAGCATGTTCTGGAAAGAGAGATTGATGATGGGAATGATTTCTGGGCAATGTCAGAGGTGCTTGATGATAATTATTGGACACTACTCTTTTGATATTGTCAATGAAAAACTATATGGATGATTTCCAAATAAAATCATCATGATCTGAACCAATGGTAGAATCTGAATGTTCTATAAAGGAGAATCTTTTTCTAAACAACAAAACTGAGAAAAAAAAGCTAATTATTAGAACAATAGCAATAACAATCCTTTCAGTTGTAAAAAGAACAATGGGAATCATACAATATTTTGATCCCAAAAACTCAATGAAAAATGTTTCACCCTTTGTGAAAGAATTATTATTTGATGTTGATACTGAAGTTGAAGTAGAGAATGATCCAGAGTGATCTATGAATGAATGAGACACTTCAAGAGAACCTTCATATACATAGAATAGAGTGTTTTGATTATTCTTGAATATGCAATACATCATCTTTGGAAATGCCTCAAAGACAGTTACAACTCCATGAGAATATGGACTGTTGTTATGAACAATGTTAGCATATGACATTGATATTTCTGAGGTAGAAAGGAAGTATATGCAAATGCTATTAGATACCTTGTTGTTTGAGAAAGTGCTGTGCGAGCTTGTGAATGAAGATGGAGAAATGATACTAATACCAGAAACCTGATTAGCATTGTTCATTGAACTATTTGTGTTGTCAACTCTCTGATTACCCGAGGATAACCAAATAGAATAATATCCAGATGTAGTATGAGAACAATTTGATACTGATAGATACTCCACTTGATTCACCTGAGAAGCTTGAAGCCGAGCAAAATGAGCATAATAATAAGCTCCACAAGAGCAACTATTAGCACATATCATTCTGAGACATGAATTAGAAGAAATGAAGTATATTGCTCCTCCATATAAAGAACAAACACAGTTATTGAACATAGAGCAATTTATATTCATTGAGTAAGAACCACCATTAACATATATTACACCACCATCTCCCGAGTATGATGAAGATCTTGAGAAGAAACAATTTGATATATCAATATTTTTATCAACGTAAGACCTTCCTTGATCTATACTTTCACTTTCACATCCCAAACCAAGATTGTAAATAATCTCATTATCATTCAACCACAATAGAGGCACAATCGGGTAATTTTTCGGATTTTTCAAAAACTTGGCTACTTCTTTTAATATTGATAACTGTTGTTTTTTAAAATAGGCAATATTTATAATAAATAATAATACAAAAATAATGCTCAAAAATGTAATAATTATGTTAGAAAATATCTTTTGTTTGGTATTTTTGCTTTGTTTTTTAGTAGTTTTGAGTTCTTTTTTCGAGAATAATAGTGAAAAAACCGACAAATAAGATATTTTTTTGGAAAACCGGAAAATTCGAGTGTTTTGGATTCCATTTAACCCAAAATAGAGTATTTTCCTAATATATCCTAATAAATAATGATTATTAGATATTCTCTTATTAAAAATGAAGAGGGTCCAGATAGCATTTCCTAAACATATAATTGGTATTAAGTTTACAAATATCGTCTTAACGAAAAATTCCTTACAATATGTTTGTTCTTTGGGTTTTTGGGACTCATTGGAGTTCAATATTTGTAAGATAGAGTCACTAATACCGATTATTATAATAGAACAAAAGTCTCTTATTAGTATCATTAATAGCTAGCAGTTTTAACGGCTGTTAATTAAAACTATTCAAATCTGGAAATATCAAAAGTGACACCAATCATTTGAATTAAAAATGATCTCATCTTGAAAAATGCAGAAAAGGTCAATTTTTTTAGGCTATGGTTAAAACATTTCAAGTTCTGTTCATCCTTCTAACATATGGCAAAATATTGAAAATGTGACTGAATGTTAGAACTTTTATTAAGTTAAGATAATTGTCTGGAAAAAAAATTAAATAATTCTCTACCTCTACAATACCAATTTTATTCAAGTTTGATACAACACAAACAGTTTTCATAATGTTTTCCGCACAAGTGCTGTTGTTATCATCATCGTTAACTTCTTTATTAAGAAATTGTTTTAATTTCTTAAATCGATTCATAATGATTTGATATTAATATTCAAGTTAATGCCTCATTGGATGAAAAATTGGGAGCATTAACTGTGTGTGGGATCATTATGGGTCTTTTCCAATTTTTGATAGTCTGTTCAAATGGGATTTTGATTCCATATTTGCCCAAAACATAATTGAATCAAACCAATCGCATTCATGGCTTTACTTAAAACACTTTTGGCCGATTTTTTATACTCTTTGTAAATCATGACGAATAGATCAGAAGGCCTATTTCAATAATTTCCCAAAATCGTAGTGAATATACTCATTTATCGAAAATCAACCAGATATAAAACTAGGGCTTCTATTAACAATAGAAAAATCATTGTATGGAAAACCTTCAACATGATTAGTGCAAATTTGATGTTGTTTTTTTATTCCATAGTCTTGATTTGATCAATAATTCTGGATTAAAGAGTCCAAGTCTATCCTTTTTTTTGGTACAATGAGGTCCATGTTGAGAAAGACAACTGGCACTTTTAGTTTTTTCAGAAGGTTTTGTCTTCAGTTTATTATGTGTGTCACTTTTGAAATTTCCATATTTGAATACTTTTACTATCCTTCCCAGTTTTAACAAAGAGAATATTTTGCCAATTCTATTCAAACATTAAAGTGGTTAAAAATTGAAACAAACTGATAATATTTTGAATGAATAAATTATCCTGTTAGGTGTCTTTAAGTCCCTTGGTAATTGTAGTTTACTTAACAAGGTTGATTGTGAGGGGTGTTCATAGCAAACACCAGCGCATCTCTTGGAATTTGAATAGTGATTTTCTTTTGGGAAACATATTTCCTGTGCTTCGGTTTGAGTTTGATATGTATATTTTGGTATAAATATTGGACATAATTGGTTAAAATGTACCCAAATAGCTCAAGGGTTAGTTTATAGATCCCACAAGCTAATTTTTATTAGATTAATTATTCCAAGAGATGGCTATAGTTTTGGAATTATTGAATTTTTCGAGCAATTGCGCAAAAAATGATCGAACCTTGCTCGATAAATTCGAAATATAAGATCAAACATGTTATCGTTGATCTGATTGATCATATTGAACTCCAAAACTATTAACAAATGGTATATATGGCAATATCGTAATATTTATCTTATAATAAAATGATTTATTTTGCTATTATTCTTGTTTTTTGATGCTCATTGATGGTGGTAGATCATGTGGTTTGTGGCATAAAGAAGAATGTCTCTTTTTTGGAGATGGAGGAGTGGTATATGTTTCAGGTGGATCTTACTCAATCAAAGCGAATAACTCAATGTTCAATAATTGTTTTTCTTCTTCTTGGGGAGGAGCAATATTTTTTGACACATTGAATTCATTTATCAGGATGATATGCTCTAATAGTTGCTCTTGTGGAGCTTCTTTCGGTGGCCATTTTGCTTATCTTGGAGCATCTCAGATGAATCAAGTGGAGTATCTATCAGTATCATATTGCTCTCATACAACATCTGGATACTATCTGATTTGCTTAGAAAAAGGGCATCAGAGAGTAGAAAACACAAATAGTTCCATGAATAATGCTTATCTGGGTTCTGCTATTTATGTCTCTTCTCCACCATCATTCACAAGTTCGCACTGCTCTTTCTCAAACAACAAAGTGTCTCATAGAATTGGTATATACATATTTTCCAACTCAGGAAGAAATTCAATGTCATATGCAAATTTTGTTCATAACAACAGTCCTTATTCTGTAGGTGGTATTGTATATGTCGAAGGAACAGGATCAAAAGAGATGATTTATTGAATATTCCAAAATAATCAAAACAATCTATTCTGTGTATGTGGAGGCTCCCTAGAAGTTTCTCACTCTTTCATAGATCATTTATCATCATCATTATCAACTTCAACATCAGTTACAACAGAAACAAATAATTCTTTTACTAATAGAATAACTTTCAAATTACAATTCTTCAATTCCCGTTACTGTAATGCTGATATTCCTTTGACAACACCTTTGAGTACAATTGAACAGACCTTTAGGGATACTCTGCCACCAACATTCGAAATGTCAAAAATCAATACTCCTTATCGATCCTTTGAAGATCATGTTCCTCAACAAACCCTCTTCCCAGACCAAACTCCTTATCAATCTCTATTCCCAATTCATTCCCCATTTCTAACTCATCGATTAGAAAGAACAGATCAGAGATCGTTTCCTGTTAATTTTGTTGAAAGAACACAATCAGAATCAACTAGCCAATCAAACAACAGTGTTGATGAAAACAAATCAAAACCAGTATTCAAATATTCAACATGTGTTTTGCTATTAATGATTGTTGCCATGATTTCTTACAACATTGGAAGTCAGAGGATGTATTAAAATCATTTTTCATCTTCATCCCCATCATTTAAAATGGAACATATAAACAAGAGTGATGAGAGAACAACGAAAAATATATATAATGATGTCAACAAAAGTAAAGATAATATTCCAATGAATCTATTTCAAATCCATATTTTTTCTATTAGTAAAAAAAGTTTCTAATTTGGATTAGGGATGTCAAAATGACCCCATTTATCAATTTATTCAATTTTTGGGGTCAAAGAAGTTAAGAAATAATTGAAGAGAATTCGATTAATTAAATTACAGTTAACTTTTATAAGGTTTTAAACTTTTTTCTAATGTTTATTTGGGGGTCAAATTCAGAATAAAAAAATCGTTTTGGGGTCTTGGGGGTCAAGGCCTCTCAATTTTAAAAGCGGTTTGGGGTCTTGGGGGTCAAAGCTCTTAATAAGAAGGGTCAAGTAATCGTTTTTTGAGGACTAGTTCTGAAGAAAACGATAATGAATAAATACATGATCTATCCAAAAAGTATGCAAATCTCCGTGATTATTGGATTTCAAAGATAAAAAATATTACAAAAAATTGTTGTATTTTAATGGTGAGTGGGGAGAGCATTCGAAAAAATCATCCGAAAAAAATTTTTTGTTATGTCAGAAACTTGACCCCAATTTTTTAAAAAATGTCCCCCAAATTGATTTTTTATACCCCAATTAACATCCCTACTCTAGATAATCAATTAACATGATTCACAGAGATTTTCCTCTTGTGATCTCATTTTCTTCAAGTCAAATCAAAATTCCAAAAAAACTAATTAATGAGGTATTTATTCCTCTTCTTCAAAGCTATCTTTCTCAAGGTTATCTTCCTCAAAGTATTCTTCTTCTTGATTCTTTGTTTTTTTTTCTGAATCATCTGTTTCAGTATCACTTGCTAATCCCAAAGGTGTTTCCCCATCCTTATTTTTTGCATTTATATCAGCTTTTTGATTAACTAGATACTCAACAACACTAAGATGGCCACTTAGAGCGGCCCAATGAAGAGGGGTCCCGATGGATACCCACTTGTTCCGACATTAATATCAGCACCTTGATGAAGTAGATATTCAACAACGCTAAGATGACCATTATCAACAGCTAAATGAAGAGGAGTATAATTAAATACAAAAACTCAACATCATTATCTTTTGATTTTATATCAGCTCCATATTCTAACAAGAAAACCAACGAAGGTAGGTGGGAAAACTATGATGCTTCACAAAGAAGCTTGGTCGAAACAAATTCTTGTCCTTGACATAAATGAAATAGATCAAAACAACCACTATAGACAACCATATATAGCACATTTTTTTTAATCTCGAATCCTTTCATCAATAAACTCTTAAAACACTTAATCGAGCCAAAAAATCCTGTAGGATAAAAGATCAAGAACTCCACTCAAAGGGGCTCCATTTAGCTTCTTGATTTTTATTATCGATTTTTAATAAATCATCAATCACGTCATACTTGAGACAATACTCCATACTGGAAGGGTGATAGCCAAATTCAATCAATTGATCAATATCATTTGCATTCTCGATGAATGATTCGTCAAAATCTACAGGTTTGTTCTTTCTTAGCAAAAAAGCTTCAAAATCATTTATAAATGATTAATAATATATTTTTCTTCGATCATCATCCATGACTTGTATAAAAAGAGTTGAGATGATAACACTATCTGTCCAATTTGAAATCATTTGGTTTGGTCCATACAATTTCTACAATCAACAAAAATAGTCTTCTCTTTAGAACATATTTTCAAACTTTCATATAATTTAATACTGGGTGGTTCAATTTGAGGAATATGAGTTATCCAATTATCCGAAAAGCCATCTTCGAATTGCATTTTTTTGCTTCTCATATGTTCCATATCTGGTGGATCAATTAATGGTTCTCCAATTAAATTCTTTAGTACAATGAATTTTTCAAATTTTTGAAATACATGAGGATTCTTATAAGGAGTTAAACAGTTTGATATAGAAACACCAAAATTTGCAAAAAAAGATTTGATTCTAGATACACACTCTGTTATTGTATCACCTTCTTTGCATTTAAAAAAACTGGGGTCGCATTTTATATGTAAGGCCTCAAGTGAGATAATTACAATTGATTCAGCAATGATCCGTGAGTCATATGAAAACAAAATCCGAGTCTTATACATGTCAAAGAAAAACCTTGAGGATGTTTTCATAATAAGAGACTTTAATTCTTGTTCATTTAAATCATTGGGTTTTAAGTGACAAGATATGATCCTTTTAATAAAAAACTCAAAATAAATGCTCGGAAGTTCGATTTCAAAGCAAAAACCAAGATGTGTGATAAGTTCAATTTCGGATTTAAACACATTTTCGGCGTTATTTTGTCTATTTTCCTTAGTTAAGTTCAAAGAGGAGGCAAGGCATGACAGAACAGGTGAGTATTTATGAAAGCTGGTCATCTTTTCAATTCCTACAATGAATTTCAGTACATTTTGATGATTATTACATACTTTTGAAGCTAAATGAATTGAAGCTATTGCATTATATAAACTATTTGCTTCAATTGAATATAATCGAGAAAAGTAGTGGATTGAGAATATTTTTATGATTTGCTTCTTCATTTTGGTATAGCAATATAAATAATCGAATAATGTCGCTACTGAATCGAAAACTATCATGGGAACATTCATAGAAGAAATGAGAATATCTAGGATAAGAAAATATCCATTATTCTCTTATTATATGATCTTATTCTCTTGTTTTATGACTTGGAAAAAATATAATAATGAATCAAGAATCCATCAAAGAACTTCATTCTTTTGGCCGTCAAATCATCGAGAATTCGGTAATTGGAGGAAATTTAAGCTTTTTGCATGATTCTCTAACTGATGAAAACAGAGAAAGAATGACGATCGCTGATATTGGTAGACGTTTGGCAATAACAGAAGAAGGTTATGGAATGTTTACCAGAATCGGAAAACCAACGAAACCCGTTCCGAGTAGCATATTTAATAGAGCTTGGGAATTCGAATATGAGCTCTTTATAAGAGATACCCTCTGGTTTGCGCATTTTTGTATTAATAATGAGGGAAAACTATGCTATATGAATTTTTATAGGAAGCCATCATATGTATGCCCTTCTTACTTCAATATTCATAAAGTATTATCTGAAGATATATGTCAGAAGCCCAAAATAGTATATACTAAGCCAGCTCTGCGGAAGACAACACATTTACCTGTATCAGTACTTATTCACACTGTTGTCCATGTAGATATTGATGGGCATATTGGACTGAGGTATCCATTTAAAGATATGGAGTATCTTGCCCAAAAGAAGATTGGGTTGATTAGAGGTGAGTATTCAGGATGGTCGGAACCGGATCCAGTTATTAGTATGGCTAAATTATGTATTAACAAAGCAATCTCACTCAAAGAAGCTTCAAAAATTGTTCTTATTGTTCATAGTTTTGCAGCTTTGATGATCAAAGAGATACTTGCTGATTTTAATGGGAAGATAGGGGGGATTGTTCTCCTCAATCCTGCATGGGAGGCCGCACCAGGCTCGAATCTTCGAAACATGTCAAAACAAAATGTACCCAAAGGCATTCCTTGTTTGATAATAGGATCAGAGTATGATCAAATCCTCACTGTCCAACAGTATGAGAAATGGAAGAAGTGGATGCCATCATCCGAGTATATTGTTTTCCCTAAAACAGATCATTTTATCATGGACTGTGATTACATTCCCGAAGATTTCGAATATAAATCATGGGAAAGACACGTTAATGTTGAAATAATTCATCATATGAGGACGTGGATTAATTCTCTATAAAGCAATCATGAAAAATACTTTTTATACAAGAATCGACAATTCATCATCATCACATGTTTCCTTGTTTCCAAAGAAACAAGAAAAACACTCAATTGTCGGAGACAGCCAAAATCTCTCTACGAAACCAGTTTTGAGGACATCTGGAAAGCGCTCATGCATTCCTAGCGCCAAGAGAACTAGAGATGGGACACCAATGACAGTTCCAAAAATCACATAACATGCCCTAATTATCATATCAAATCTTCCAATCAAACCAGCAATAACAAATGAAAGAGAAAAAACCAAAGGAACCACCGACCAGTATGAATGGCAAAAACCTTCATTTTTATTGGCCAATTCTTCTTGAGGAGGAGATATCAGCTCAACAACAGTATCATTTTCAATATTACAGTCTTGAATAGTACCGCTCGAAAAAACAATATTCTTATATTTCACCAACAATTTTTTGCCATATAATTTCTCTCTGTTTTCAACAAATAATCTTATCATTTCTCGAATATCCATACTAGCGGGGAAAACAACTAACTGTGAAAAATTCAACAATCGCCTTGTATTTTCTTCATCAGGAATCGTTATATCAATTGTAAACTGTCTTGTATTAGATGTTACTTCTTGAGATGAGGCTTGAACATGTGAATCAATACGGAGCTGGTCCAATACTCTATCATCATACGAGAGCATTTTTTTGATTATTTGTCAAAACAATCGCCCAACGGTGTTTTACAAGTATCAGGTCCAGAAGAGCTGTTCCGGGGCGAATTTTGAAGGTTTAGGTGTTAGTAGTCCCTTGCTTTTCATCTTCAATATTTGGTTAGCGTTAAGGATGGGACCCCTTTTGCTTGTGATCAAATTCATTTCGGTCAATGTTTTCCTTAGATCTGGTTTGGATATCCATGTAGTTAATGCAATGTCATCCAGTGTTTTCACTGACATTGGAAAGTGCTGTAAAGATCTAATTATTTCATTCTTCCAATACGAACTGAATGCAATCTTCCCCATATCACTTAAAGGCTTTTCGGGAGTCCCAATTATTCCTCTTCTTTTTGCCATTTCATATGCAATTGAAATTAATAATGTACCATATCCCCTATTTTGGAAAGGTGGGAGAACCATGATACAAGCCAATATGTGGTTTCCATCCCATTTATTATCCCTTGAAAAGAAAGCTACAATATGGGCGCCATTCTCATCACATTCACACAGAACATAGTAATTGAATGAAGATATATCATAAAACACTGCTACATCCTTCAAAAAAAAGCGGCTCAAAAGAGACAAACACTGACAGAACAGCTTGTTTTTAGCCCCATGCACCTCAAACAGGCTAACATTTCCGCAACGGTATATTTCAATCCCTGGTGGCCTTTGAAAACCATGTACATGAGAATGATTTCGAAATGCTTCTTGAGAACAAAAATAAAGTAAGCATGTATCACATATGTACATGTGCATATTATCAATAAAAGATGGCGGATATGGTGAGTAATACCAGCATTTTATAATATAATCACCGAATTGAATCGTTTCAATGTTTCGAACAAAAAAATCATTCCTTTCATCAGAAATATAATCCCCTTTCCTTTTCTTAACAACCAGATTGGTTGAGAGGTCAATTTTAAGCAATGGCAATAGAACCCAATTATCTTGCCTTGGATCACACCCTGTATATCTAATATATGCAATTTGCTTTCTATCTATGATTGCTAAAACTTTCCCTGGCAATAATCCGGAATGGAAGTCAGAGGGCGCCAACACGAAACTCCCAACAGCAAAATCAGATTTCATTTTCCCAAAATAGAATTATTTAGTTTATGAAACAATATCCAGTAAAGGATCAGGTATTCTTTAAGGAGTACTTAGTGTGAGACAAATGCCTATAATAAGCTGAGAGATGAATTAAACTTCTCCTCATTTGAACATTCACAATAGTAGGACATTGAGTAGAAACACCATTTCCGAAACATGATTATTACCTTCAGAAGAAACAGAGAGAAATATTTTTAATATTCTCTTAATGAGAATTTCTATGATATATATTTTCTGTTTTACTCCCAAAAAACAACATTGATGTTTACTTATGATATCATTAGAATTGTCACAGGGTATAAGAATGAGAATGAGAATATCACACTGATCTCTCTCCAATTGGCCATTTGATGAGTGAATATACACTCAGCGTAAGATCTATGAATAGTCTCTTTTAGAGTTTCCCTAATTGTTTGATCGAATAATATCTCATATGTCATTCTCAGTGTTTCTTCATACGTTCTTCTTATTGTTTGTTCAAATGATCTCTGTTCAAGAGGTATATCAGTATTACAATGAAGAGAATTGTAGAATTGTAATTGATATGTTTGAATATTTGAGAAAGAATTGTTGTTTGCAAATGATACTTCACTTGATGTTGAGAGTGCCCCTGCTAATGATATGTAAGAATGAGACACCTCAAGAGATCCTTCTTCAACACAGAATAGATAGTTTTGATTATTATGGAATATGCAATATATCATCTTTCTTGATCCTGCACCATTGACAGTAACAACTCCATTAAAAATTGGACTGTTGTTCTGAACAATGTTCGCATATGACATTGTTATTGTCCCTGAGGTAGAATAGAAGTATATGCAACTCTCACGAGATACCTTGTTGTTTGAGAAAGTGCAGTATGAGCTTGTGAATGAGGATGGAGAATTTATATCTATGCCAGAACCCTCTTTAGCATTGTTCATTGAACTGTTTGATTTGTCAACTATCTGAATCCCTGAGTTTAAGCGAATAGAACAATATCCAGATGTGATGTGAGAGCAATTCGATACTGATAGATACTCCACTTGATTTCCCTGACTTGTTTGAAGTAAAGCATACTGGTAATCAGATGAAGCTCCACATGAGCAACTATTAGCACATATCATTCTGAGGCGTGAATTATCAGAGTAGAAATATATTGCACCTCCTTGATTAGAGCAAACACAGTTATAGAACATAGAGTAATTGATGTTCATTGAGTAAGAACCACCTCTGACATATATAACACCTCCACTTTCAGAGAATAGAAAATATCTTGAGAAGAAACAATTGGAAATATTGATATTCTTATTATAATAAGACCTTCCTTGATCTATACTTTCGTTTTCACAACCCAAACCAGCATCGTAAATAATATCATTATCATTCAACCACAATAGAGGCACATTGGGGAAATTTTGTGTATTTTTCAAAAACTTGGCTACTTGTATTAATTGTGATATGTGTTGTTTTCTATTATATAGTTTTTCAAAATGACAAAGAATTAATAATAATGAGATTATAATGTACGCAAATGTCATTTTTTTGGATATTTTTTCAAGTTAGTTAGTGTTTTCGAGTTCTTTTATGGGGAATTTTGGAGAAAAAACTTGAAAACTCGGTATTTTGTCTTGAATTCCAACAAATCGAGTGATTTGGATTCTATTTAACCCAAATTTGAGTATATTCTTAATATATCCTATAGAATCGCGAAAAACAGATATGCTGTTATCCAAAATGAACAGTATCCATATTGCATTTCCTAGATATATATATGGTATAGGGTTTACCAATATAGTGATATATAAAAATGATTTGTGATTTATAATTGGGGTACATGAATGGTCTTGGGTTGTTTCTTGTTTGTTTTTTTGGATACCATTTGTTCTTAAGGAAATATTTCAATAATTGTTCCAAAATATTGTCCAAGATGCCAATCTCGATGATAACATTGATGTAACAACAAGTATTATTTGTAATGGGGAATAATTTCAATTTGATTATCGAAAAGGCATTTTATATCTATTTTGTGAATTCTAACAAATTTTGAGAAATGGGGTTCTGAATTAATTCTATCATGTTTTGGATTGTGAAATTATTACAGTTAAGGTGTGTGAATCAGAAAAGTTGACAGTATAATTCAGTTCTCACTGGTTTCAGAGAAGAAAACAGGGGGATTTGTCCTTAATTTTCCATTGTATCAGGCAAAGCAGGACATGTGTAATTGTCTTTTAATTCACATTAACCAAAAATGGTTCACAGTTACATTTTTACAAGTTTAATATATATTGAGAATATTTGGTCGAAAAAATAACCAAATATGTCCAGACACATTTTCATTAAATCCCTCAAAAAAAAGAGATCTGATCATTTGATTATTTGGAAAAAGTATTGTATTCCATCGTTGTGATTCCCACTTCCATGAAAAGGGTAATAATTTATGGGATTTATAAATCTCAAATCAATTTAGGATAGTTTATGTCAGGAAATTTATTGATTATTTACTAAAGGAAGTTTTGTCATTTTAAAAGAGGAGATGTAGGAGAATGTGCTTGATTTTCGTCGCGATGGGGAAAAATTGCGTTGGTATCAAAAATGATGAAAATTTAACCTTTTTAAATTATCTTTTTTTGTTTAATATCTCTTTACCATATATGTGTTATGATTATAGGGATGCAAATTGGGGTACAAAAATCAATTTTGGGGACGTTTCTCAAAAAATTTGGGGTCAAGTTTCAGATATTACTAAATTTATTTTTGGAATGCTCTCCCGACTCACCATTAAAACACAAAATTTTTTTGTTATATTTTTTATTTTTGAAAACAAATATGGAGAAATATATACTTTTTGGATCTATCATAAGATTATCGTATTCTTCAGAATTAGTCAGTTAAAAACGATTACTTGACCCCCCAAGAATTTTGAAATAAAATAATATTATTATCCAAACATTATTAATGATGATTTGAGCATTCTATCTAAGAAATCAGATGAAATGGTAGAAAATTTTAGAATCTTCAAAAAATACTCCTCATAATTTGATTAACGGATTTTTTACAATTAAGAAAATGATAAAAATTGATTTAAATTATTTTTAATACAGAACCATCTCTGTCAATATTTGACAAATTCAAAAAATTGAAAAAAACTGCCACTTTATTATCAATTTGAAAAACATGCCAAATTACCAAACAAGAAACTGAAATGTTTTCCTCAAGATTAGCATATTGTACATTATTTGGGAACACCTTTCGTTATAGGTTATTTAGAATATTGAACTCATATAAATTTGGAGCTGCAAAGACCAAAGAAAAGTTTTACAAAATGATATTATTTTTCATTTTTTTTTTATTTAAGGCGATATTTATAAGCTCAATTACATATCTATGTTTAGGAAATGCTAATTGGACCCTCCTCGTTTTGGATATCACTATTTCTGATTATCTAAATTTATTAGGATATATTACGAATATATTCAAATATGTGTTAAATGGAATCCGAATACCAAGATTTTTTGGGATTCCAATTTTTTTATCTTATTTGTCGATTTTTTCCCTATTATTCTCCAAAAAAGAACTCGAAAATACCAAAAAACAAAAGGCATTTACTAACAAGATTATTACTATTTCGAGCATTATTATCGGAATATTATTTTTTATAAATATTACCGATTTGGAAAAACTATATAAGAGAAAACAACACATATCACAATTAAAACAAGTAGCCAAGTTTTTGAAAAATACCCAAAATTACCCGATTGTGCCTCTATTGTGGTTGAATGATAATGATATTATTTACGATGCTGGTTTGGGCTGTGAAAACGAAAGTATAGATCAAGAAAGGTCTTATGTAGATATAAATATCAATATTTCCAATTGTTTCTTCAAAAGATATTCTGTATACTCGGGATGGGGTGGAATCATATATGTTGATGATGGATCTTACTCAATGAATGTTAATTTCTCTATGTTCTATCGATGTGCTTGTTCTTCTCAAGGAGGAGCAATATCCTTCTCTTCTACTAATTCATATCTAAGAATGATATGTGCTTATAGATGCTCTTGTGGAGCATCTTATGGAGGCCATTTTGCTAATATTTATGCTTCTCAGATAAATCAATTTGAGTATTTATCAGTTTCAAGTTGCTCTGATGCTTCATATGGATATTATTCTATTTTCACAGGAAAAGGTGATCAGAGAGTTGACAACACAAACAGTTCAATGAATAATGCTAAAGAGGGTTCTGGTATTCGTACCTGGTATCCATACTCATTCACAAGCTCATATTGTACTTTCTCAAACAACAAGGCATCTCATAGCATTTGCATTTACTTCTCTTCTTCCCCAGAAACAATATCAATGTTATATGCTAACATTGTTCATAACAACAGCCCATCTAATGGAGTTGTATATACCAATGGAGTAGGACCAAAAAAGATGATGTATTGTATATTCAATTATAATCAAAACACTCTATTCTGTGTAGATGAAGGATCTTTTGAAGTGTCTCATTCTTATATAGATCATTCTTCGTCTTCATTCTCAACTTCAACAACAGTATCAATATTAAATAATAATTCATTCATTAATAGAACCACATATCAATTACAATTCTTCAATTCTCATTATTGTAACACTGATATCCCTGAAAAAACTGGAGGGCAGTCACAAGATATTTTATCATCTCTTTTGCTCTTGATTGTATATTCTGTTGTTGTGTTATTATTTGTTACTCTACTTGCTTATTTGTATTTTTATAAAAGGATAGCAACAAATCTCATTGCAAGTCATCAGCTTGAATACACTTTATGGTTATCCAAAGTATGATTTATTATTCCATTATCTAATCATGGTAATAACCTCTCTTCCCAATACATTCTCTATATCATACTCAGGATCAAGAAAGAACAAATCATAGATCATTTCCTGGAGATTTCTTTGAAAGAATACTATCAATATCAAATGATCAATCAAACAATAATCTTAATGAAAACTAATTGAATTCAGTACTATTGTATTCAACTGTTGGTGTGGTTGTGATCATTGTTGTGATAATATCTTACTATATTGGAAGCCAAAGGAATCATAAAAAGAATGATAGTTCAACAGCGTCATCATCATTAGAAATGGAGAAGAAACACATCAGAGAAGAGAATAGGAAGAAAGAGAATAATTGTGATAATGGTAATAATAGTGAAAATGATAATGATAGTAAGAGAGATCAACAAAAGAATCATCATGATTACTTCTATAGTCTATATGTCTTCTAATCATAGTAAAAGAAAATATTTTATTTGGTATTGTGGTTGAATGATAATGAGATTATTTACGAATCTGGTTTGGGCTATGAAAACGAAAGTATAGATGAAGGAAGGTCTTAGGTTGATAAAAATATTATTATTTCTTCAAAAGATATTTATCATACTCTGGAGATGGTGGTGTAATATGTGTTGATTGGGGCTTCTCAATGAACATCAATAACTCAATCTTAAATAGCTGTATAGCTAATCCAGAAGGAGGAGCCATATATTTCTACTTTTTTAATTGATCTCTCAGAATGATATGTACTATTAGTTGATCTTGTGGAGATTCTTCATTGGGGCATTTTGCTTGTGTTTCTGCTTTTCAGATGAATCAAGTGGAGTATCTATCAGTATCAAATAGCTCTCATACTACATCTGGATATGGTTCAATATGTATAGAATCAGGTGATCAGAGAATTGACAACACAAACAGTTCAATGAACAATGCATAGTATGTTTCTGGTATTGGTATCAATGCTCGATCCTCATTCACAAGCTCATACTGCACTTTCTCAAACAACAAGGTATCTGATGGCATTTGCATATACTTCTCTTATAGCTCAGGACCAATATCAATGTCATATGCTAACATTGTTCATAAGAATAGTCCATCTAATGGATTCGTAAATGTCGATGGAGGAGGATCACCAAAAATGATGTATTGTATATCCCATAATAAACAAAACTATCAATTCTTTGTATGGTCAGGTTCTCTGGATGTGTCTCATTCGTTCATATATCCCTCTTGAACATTCGTTACTTCAACATCAGTAACAGCATCTAATAATAATTCATTCACTAATACAATCACATATCAATTACATTCTTCAATTCCCTTCATTGTAATGCAGATATACCTCTCATACAGAGATCATTTGTAGAAACTGTACAAGAAACAAAAATTCTCTTCATGAGTTGAGATCAAACATTACCTTAAAAATTGAAATCGGTATTTATTCAAATCAACATTCTTCAAAGTGGTTTGGAAAAAGAGAGACATTAAAAGTGTCAATGATTTCAAAACAAATAATCGGCCTTAGTGAAAAAGCGACACTTAAACATTTGGATGGATAAGTTTGATCAAATGATTATCAGGTCTGAACAATTTGAGGAAAAATATATCACTCATATTTCGCCTTCTTTTACCGTATTAAGGGAATCTCAAATGACAATTCCACCATGGACAGAGCCAAGTTTTTGGGATAATGTCCGCTCGGAAAAATTTGCTTTTTTGTTATTTGAGGAGATATTTAACTATTTAAAGAATGAAATGAAACCAGTTGAACAAAAAGGAAAACAAAAAACACCTGTTGAGCAACCAAAGGTGAACGTTAATCCGTTTATGATCACCTTTTTGCATCTTATTGTTTCTTATCGATATGAAATACCAGAAACAGTGTGGAAGGGTGCTTTTGATCAATTGATAGCTCTTGCAAACCCTGTCATATCTCATACCATGTTATACTTGAACAAAATGCTTACATCACCTGAAATCAACTTTAAGACTTATTTGGATTCTATTACTAACAAATATGATAACCAGCTTCTATCAGATACAGTTCCATTATTCAATTTCCTAAGTTTATTAAGGTTTCTCCATTCTGCACCAAAAGCTTTTGCAACACTTTTTATTGCATTCAGATCTAAATTTGAAGGTTCATCCCAACAGTTGGAGTCATATTGTATTCTCCATATATTTAAAGTACTTATTACTGTCTTTCCAGGCCTGAACCCTCATTTGTTTGAACCACTCAAAACATCTCTCTTCTCATTTTTGATCCATCCTTCGCCAGTTTCTGATTTCGCAGCAGATATTGGAAATATATTGGAGAGAGAATCCATATTTTCGGGTTCCGCTTTCTTTGAAATGTTGAAAACTATTAGTAGTACCTCAATGTCTACAAACGGTAACGTTCCATTTGTATTTGACCAAAAGGCTGCTATTTTGCCGACTCTTTTACATTCAAGACAACTTTCTGATATGTCCCCCGAGCTTGCTTTCTTTAATTTTGGATCATATTATATTAAATCGAAGTTCAGATCGAGCAAAGATAAACGAGCTAAATCGATTCTCAAACTGATTAGTCACATTGAGTTCACCGAAGAATCACATACATATCTATCTCAAAAACTCAAATTAACTCCCGATATTCCACCAAACGAACCAGTTGATTCATCAGCCCTATTGCCACCCACCATTCCGATTACCCCATTAAAGCTATCAGTGGCTTTCAATATCTCTCCCCAAGTCACAAGCCCATTTATTGACAATACTTTTCTTTTTATCTCTCCAACTTCTACAATTATGGAAAAGAGCCTAATTGATCCAATCATTGATCCCAAGAATCTCACAGAAGATGATGGATTAATGATTAAGCAAAGAATTATTCTTTCTGGAGGAGATTTCTTTCTTGGGAATATTCTTTTATCACTCCTTAATTCCTATCATAACAAAGCTAATGCACTATCTCGATTTATCTTGACATACTACTTGATACCCCTGGATGATACTGATAGCAACCAGATAGCCGATTTCATTGCTAAACATGACCCTGTTTATTCGAGAATGGTCAGAAGGGTTTATAGCATTGCTACCGAAATGTGCCCCCAGTTCAACGACATGTCTAATGTGTCTTTCCCAGCTATTGTTGATGATACCAAGTATTCTGATAACCATCTATGGTTTACTAACCCTTCTCCATCAGTTATTATGCAGTTTGCTGTTCAACATTACTTGTATTTTGCACAAAACTATTGTGATGTATTTGTTTGGCAAGCTCAATTAGAGTATGAAAACCAAACTATAGTAGTTCCTTGGATCTCTTCAGTTCATATTGGAACACAATTCTGTAAAGAATTTGCCAAAGATCAAAATAAACAAAAACCAGGTACATTGGTATTGGATAACAGCCCAGAGATAAAGTCTAAATTTACTTCCATAGCCATTTGGAATGCAAACCCTTTTATCAATACTAGACCTGACCAGAATCTTCTATTTATAGAAGTAATTAATGAACCAACGATTGTCACAGCCAACACCCAAAGAGAAGAACTTGGAGAGAAAATTTCCAGAACCCCAATCAAAAATGCATATATTCAAATCAAAGAGAAAGCAGTAATACCATTTTCAGTTATGATAGATGATAGAGTGTATGGCCCAATACAAGGATTGAGGATCGCCCCAATGAAGGATTTAACAGGAAGGAGTGAGCAAATGACAATCAGATTCGCAACATTCGTCCCATTTAGCTAGGACTATGTAAAAGTATTTGAAATATTTATTATTAAACCGACCGATCAAATGGATCCTTACTACATTCTTAAGCAAGAAATCGATAGCAGCATTCAGAAGCTAAAAAATTTGTTGTCTAATAGGGAAGATATGCTGAACGATAATAGAGGAATTAATGTTGAGATTTTTAATTCGCTCGGAATTCAAATGAGCAATGATATCACAAAATTGCGAGTTTCTTTGAAAGATATTTCTGATTCAATTGCAGTTGTGCGAAACAGGATGGAGGATTTCGATATTTCGGAAGTTACGTTGAATCAAAGAGATATTGATATTAAAAGAATCGTTGATCAGGTTAACAATATTGAATCTGAGATATTAAAGCAGTCATCTAGGCTTTCGATGTCATATAGACACACCAGTTTCACGAACAATTCCACTTTCAATCAATCCGAACCCAGTAATAATCAACATTCGATGCTCCAAGTGAACCGGGACCAACAAATTAACTATATCGCTGAAACAGCTCAAATGTCACTCCAAATCTCAAGAGAAATTATGAATGAATTCGACGATCAGCAGAAGCTGATTCTCTCCATAGACAATGATATGGATAATGTTCAAGATGCAATGAAAAAAGTGACAAACCAGATTAAGGGTATTATTGAGAACGAGGGAAAAATGCCAACCTACACAGTCGCAATTCTTTCAATTGTATTAATCCTTCTCCTGTTTTGGGTTATATGAAATATTTGAATTATTTACAGATGTTGATAAGTATTCAATCATTTCGTTATCTATTCAGAAAATGTATTAATATAATTCTGTTGGGTTTTGTTGAACATCACAAAATTCTAATGATTATTTTTAAATTAGTAAATTTAAATCTTTATTCAAAAATCGTGACTTTTCAGAGGTTAATGGCTTTCCAACCTCCATAAACTAGTCAAAATTTTATAAAGGATAAATGACAACAACTGATACATCGAAATATCGAGAGTTTCTTGATTTATATCTCCTTGGATCCCCGAAAGATAACTACAAAGCTGCTAAGGATCTAAAATCAGTAAATCTTCCTGTTTTAAGCCAGAAAGATGTATTAGACGTTTGCAATGAAGCCCTCAAGCTTTTTAAAGCAGAACCATCGTGTTTAACTCTCAGCTCCCCTATTACAATAATTGGCGATGTGCATGGGCATATATTAGATTTGTTTAGGGTTCTTAACACATTTGGTTTGCCTCAAAACCGAAAATACCTCTTTCTTGGGGATTTGGTTGATAGGGGAGAGTTTAGTATCGAAACAGTGCTGATAGTTTTCCTTATGAAGATTATCTGGCCTCAAAATGTCCAAATAATAAGGGGAAATCATGAATTTTTTTATTTGTGTTCACAAGGAGGGTTTTCTGCTCAAATCGAAGAAGTTTACTATGGAAATGAGCTTATTGAAGCTTTTATGACTGTTTTTAGCTATATCCCATTGGCAGCAATTATCGATCAGAAAATGCTTTGTGTTCATGGAGGAATTGGTCCTTCTCTCACCAATGTAACCCAATTGAATCAGATTAAACGACCAATAACAGATTTTGGGGACGATTTAATTGATTCATTGTTATGGTCAGATCCTTCATTAGAAGTATCGTTTTACGAAGCATCCAATAGGGGCACAGGGTACTTGTTTGGAGAAGAGGCTCTCAAAACATTTTTAAAGTCAAATGGATTAACAACACTAATTAGGGGTCATGAGTGTGTGATTGATGGAGTCGAGCCTCAATTTAATGGATTATTATACACAGTATTCGGTGCATCAAACTATTGCGGATTATTACCTAATTGTGCAGCCGCTTTCGATGTGATTAGTCCAGGCAACTTTGAAATTAAAAAATTCATTCCTCTCCCATACCTGAGGAGAGAGGATGTCATCTTTACTCATGTTACACCAATCAGGCAAGTTAGATCAAAATTGCGCAAGTCAATGCAAGTCTCTCAATCTGTGAGAGCCCTTCCAATCGTATTTCCAGATGAACCATTATTGCCTCCTCTAGCGGTCCCAAGGGTAAATCCATCATATACTCTTAGAAATAGACTGAAAAAGGTTGCTTCAATGACTAGAATGTCTGGAAAAGAGATAATATAGTTAAACCATGATATGTTCGTGTTTTTCAATGTGTTTTTTTCTTATTTCTTGAAAACTGAAGGGGATTGAAGTACATGTGAAATCAACCAATACTTTCTTCAAGTCTGGAATTTTGTTAGTTTCAAAAAAACTAGGGATTAATGGTTTCGGATTGCACTTACTAATAATAGTTTTAAGCAAATCTCCATCTTTGTTTTTATATATTGATTGATTCTTAATGAATATGGCTTGTGCTATTGATATTAACTCAAGTATATGAAAAAAAGAACTATTAAAAACCTCTGAGCTGCATTGTAACAATGATTGAAGACGTTTTACATGATATAAAAGTTGAGAAACATTCTCAACATTAAACTCAGGTGAAAAACTTATTAAGTAGTTAAATGCAGTTGAATCAACTATCTGACATGCATGCGATACAATAGAGTCCACAATAGTAGAATCAATATAGAAAGCTTTTGATGTATTATAAAACTTATGTATTTCATCAGTCATAAATGGTAATTGTTGTATTGATGAAAAACCAAACCCATCAAAGTCCAAAGTTGATGTTATTGGAGCCGAAAGAGCGCTTGCTAATAATGCCAATAACTTAGATATATAAAACTCAAATTTTGGCAACATTGGCAAGTGAGCATTTGTAAAACATTCCGCAATATAAGAAATCCCTTGTCCTAATTTGATTAAACCCGATAAAAGAGAAAATTGCATTACAAGTGAACTCTCTTTGTAGAAGAAAGTATCAATACTAAGGAAAAGGGGCTCAAATGCTTTAAGTACTTTCTCTGTTGTTAATCCTGGGGCAGAAAAGAAACCATATTGGTTTATCAAATCCAGTATTTCTTCAGATAAGTCCCTATTCTTGATTTTGGTAAAGAGTACTGATTTGCATAGTTTAAGATTAAGCTTAATAGCAAATTGATCAATAACGATCGAAGAGAGCAATTTCTTTTGTATTTTCTGTGCCTCTTTTAATTCATGTCGAATAAAAGAATCATGGGATGCATGAACTTGATTCTGAATAGCTATAGCTGTGGGCTTGACTTGCTTTTTCGGAATAGATACACAACTCTTTGTTCTTGGGCTATTCAAAACCCTTTCTTCTTTTGGCTTAGTCAAAGTTTCAAGGATTGATTCACCATGATTAGGTTTTTCAACTGTCTCATCATTTCCATGAGTTAAAACCTCTGACAGAACTGGAATTTGGGAAGAATAATCATTTGATATGGAAATATTCTCTATTCTATTGTTAATTTTGGGATAAGAATGACTCTCATTCACAAAAGATGATAATGGAATGACCCTAAATCTGAAATAGAGTGTTCCTGTGAGTTTTTCTTTCCGAAAAGGCATAGATTTTATATTATAAGTATCATTTTCCATTGAATAAACATCAAAAACGAATTTGGCAACTCTTTCTTTTGCTCCATCTTTGACACCCATTACTTGAATTCGAATTAGCTTTTGCTTTCCATTAATGGCACTCTTTCTAGATAGAGTGACAGGAATCGTTATCTCAGTTTCAATCAATACAATACCTTTAGAATCAATGCATTTAATGGATGTCTCGGTTCCTTTACTCGATCTGGATATTCCAAATACTTTCCTAATCCTGTCTACTGACACATAAAATAGACTGAATGTACTTTTAGATATCTCTAGCTTCTCCACAAAGATAACAACAGTTTTTTTATCTTCATCCATAAAAATGATGATTAGCAAAGTGTTTCTACTTCGTTTGGTTTCTTTTATTATTTCATCACATTGTGAAAGTGAGAATATTGCCAGTGGAAGATCTTACAATGAACAATCTGTGATAATATCTTATTGTTCTTTTTCGAGGAGTTCTCAGCTTACTGGCAATGGGGGAGTGATAAGTATTTCCAGTAGTGAATATAGTTTGTCTGTTACACAAACAATTTTTTACTTTTGCACCAGTTCAAGTAATGGTGGTGCGATTTACTTTTCGTCCTCAACTTCTTTTCTTAATATGATATGTGCAGACAAATGCGGATCGGCAAGTGGCAATTTTGCCTATTTTTCAACTTCAACTGAGAATTATATTGGTTATCTATCAATTCTTAATAGCTATCATATTTCCAATGAGCTGAGCACATTATGCACCTTTTTTGGGGATCAGAATATCAAAGGTTCCAATAGCTCGTTTAATCAAGCTCTTTATTACTCAAGTTTGAGGATTGCATCACCAGTTTCTGTTACTTGTTCATTTTCGTCATTTTACTCAAATTCTGCTTCAGAGTATAGCTGCATTGGTGTATGGAAAAACTCAGGAGAGATTTCATATTGCAATGTTGTTGGAAATAATAGCCCAAAAGCTCATTCAGTCATACTGAGTTACGATGGTGCGAAAGTAACTTTCAAGTATAGTATATTCAAACAGAACCTGAATAAGCTTTTTGCTTCAGGAACAGGCTCCAGTATCACTATAACAAGCAGTTTCATTTCTCATACGGGCGATGTTTCTTCAGGATCAGTGACAGCGGTAAACAATAACTCATTCATTAGTACAAAAACATACTGTTTTCAGTTCTATCAAACCCAATATTGCAAAGCAGATAATCCAGTTGTTATACCTACACATTTTTCAGTATCAAAGCCATCATTTATAACTCTGCTTGCACTATTATTATACTAAAAATGACTTTGATGTTTAATGAATGGAGAAATGGAAAAATATGAATATATTCATCATTACTTTTTGATTTCCATGTGTTCTTAATAATTGAGCTTCACAAAATTTTGTAGAAAACATCTTAAATAAAATTGGACTAGAATACCCATTAACATTGAATGTTCCGCTGAAACTACTCATTAAAACACTATCAATATAAGAATAAAAAACGTATAGTGAGCCGGATATTTTATGTGTTGGGTAACCCGTATTTCCATTGAATACAGAGTAGCTCACAGTATAATTACCATTATTAGAAACTGTTATTGAACCATATGAGTTTGGATTTTGATTATTAATGATATTACAGGAATTAACAATGCCATTTTTGTTCCCATATAAATATATATTAACACCATTTGTTGTTGTACAATGCTCAATGTTTGAGTATGCAAAATGGAACTTCTGGGCATCTTCTGTAACAAGAGAAGACCCAAACAAAGCGAAATTTTTGGAAGAATTCAATGATTCAATATTTTGGTCACCATATCTAATCCAGAAAGAATGTAAACCCTTGTTTGAAGTCGGAGAGCACATTGTCAATGATACCATATTAAAATAGCACCGATTGGCACTCGAGGTTTGAAAACATCCAAAATGTCCACAATAAGTTTCTAGTAAAGAAAAACAACTGTTTCCACATACTTTTGAAAGAAAAACATTCAAAGCATTAAAGTAAATTGCACCTCCAACATAATTCTTGACAGAACAATTATAAAATGTTGTATCAGATATATTCATATTTGCAGAACCAGTAATTTTAATAGCTCCGCCTTCACCAGTATTTGAAAATGCCATAATAAATACGCAATTTGATATTAAATGAAATCCAGATGTTTCACAATAATATCTATTACTATATATCATCTGATCGTGACACAAAGCGCATAAAGAAACATAAAAAGTACGAAATAATGATGTTACAAACATGATAAGAAGTTGGAAAATGTGACAATAACCTTGAATATTTATTAACAAGTTAATCGAAAAACTGATATAAATGCAATAGATAGGTGTGTTTTTTGGGGAAAGATTTTTCCTATTTGGGGAATTCTTTTTCATAAATTGGGGAATCAATGTTTTTGGAAACCTTGTTTTTTTGACACTTGAAATTAATAAATTTGATTTAAACAAATATATTTTCTGGGAT
>Ga0074193_1001095_pt1 | contig 36960 bp, 47 predicted proteins | sample EPASupsiteHSE605_FD_64523 | JGI IMG/M metagenome (GOLD analysis project Ga0074193, IMG submission 64523) | Bioremediated contaminated groundwater from EPA Superfund site, New Mexico - Sample HSE6-05 | ecosystem: Environmental > Aquatic > Deep subsurface > Groundwater > Contaminated ... | reverse complement strand
CTCCTATTTTAATAAAAGATATTTATTTAAGTTAATCTATAATAATTTAAATAAAACATTATTAATATATGACTATTATCACAATAACATCTTATCATAATCAAAATAAATTGACAACTTATTATTTTAGTAATTGATTTCCATTTGCAAATAAAAAAGAGCCATCTTGACTCTTTTTAGATAATATAATTATTCGATTTTAAATTTACTTACTGCCATATTTAATCTTTCAACCATTTCTTTAACATTGCCTAATGTCATTTTGAATTCTTTCATAATTGAAAGCTGTTCTTCAGTTGCAGCAGCTGAATTTTGAGCATTACTGCTAAATTCTGTTGAAATATCAGATAATTGATTTATGTTTTCCAACACATAATTACTGTCTTTTTCTATATTCATAATAGCATTTGAAACTTCTTTTACTTTGGTGTCAACTAATTTATTAGAATTTAACAAACCTTCTAACAACTTGTCTACTTGCATTATAATTTCAACAGCTTCTTTAGATTGTATAACACCATTTTCTATTGCATCAGTTGAACTTGTTATTTCAACCTGCCATTTATTAATTATTTCATTTATATTTTTGCTATCATTGCTAGTTTCTAAAGCTAATTTTTTAATTTCATCTGCAACTACAGCAAACCCTTTTCCAGCCTTACCTGCTAATGCTGCTTCTATGGAAGCATTTATAGATAATAAATTGGTTTGACTTGCAATTGCAGATACTCTATCACTAAATGAAAGTATTTCTTGAAATTTAACCTGCAACTCTTTCATAATAAAAGCTGTATCATCTACAGTATCATTAACCAAATTAATTTGCTTTACAGAATCTTTTAATATTTTAGCAGCTTCTTTAGTATCCTTTAATGCAATATTAGAATTGTCTGTCAACAATTCAGCATTTTTTGTTATTGATTGAATTTCTTCAAAAACCTTCTCCATAGAATTAGATACATTATCAATGCTTCCTACTTGAACTTGAGTACCAGAAGCGATATCATTAACAGCATTTGTAATATCACCCATGGTTTTATTAGATTCATTTATACCTACATTTAATTGATTTACATTGTTAACTATTTCATCTGTATTGCTCCTTATGTTACTAATTATAAAAGATGTGTTATCTAACACTGATTGAAAAGCTTCTGATAATCTTCCAACTTCATCTATTCTTTTATTTTTTACATTAACAGTTAAATCCCCTTGTTCAACTAACTTCATTTTAGATTGAAGCTGCTTTAAAGACCTGACAATCAAATAAGAAAATATTGTGCTTAAAATAATTCCAATTAAGGCTATTACAGCTGCAATGACTTTCATATTTTCTTTTGTGTTTTCTAATTGATTCATTATGTATTCTGCTTCAAAATCAGCACCAAGCATTCCAATTGTTTGTCCCGAACTATCTTTTATAGGCACATATGCCGATGTTAAATAACCCCATTCTTCACTTTCAGATAATTCATAGCCTTCTTGTCCGCTCATACTTGATATCATAAGATCTGACATTTCAGTTTCCTCAGAACCAAGCAAAGATGCTTCTTCATCATCAATAGGTGTTCCATCCACTACATAAATATATTTATTATCTTCAGTTTTCCTCATAGTATAAATATATTTTAAGCCTGTTGTTTCACGTATGCTGTTTAATTCTTGACGAAGCTCTTTATAATATATATCTTGCATATCTTCAGGATTAATTAAAGTATTAAACTTATCTGCATCAATATTATTGACAACAGATCTAGTAATGTTTAATGCAGATTGTCCCATTGTATCTTCAACTGCTTTTTCAGTAGATTTATTGGCGTAAAATTGTATTGCAAAAGAAGAAAATAAAACTAATATTAAACAAAAAATTGCAATTTCAAACATAAGTGAAAATTTAAATGTTTTAGTCATTTGTTCATCCTTTCAATGTTGGGTTTTTTCGATATCTTTTAATGTCTAAATTCAATACGTTTTTTATTATAGCTAGTTTTTTTCATAATATCAAGAATTATTATTAAAAATTTAACAAACTATTATAAACCTCATAATTTAACTAACTGATTAATTAAATTCTATAAATAACAATTGAAAATAGATATGAAATATATTAATATAAAATTATGTTCATTCTTTAAAGAATGACTTTAGAAATTATACTTGTAATAACGTAACTAAATAATAATAGTGAGGTAGCAGCATGAACTACGAACAAGCAATAGATTTTATTCATTCAACATATAAATTTGGTTCAAAGCTAGGATTGGAAAATATAAAAAGGTTGACAGAACTTCTTGGTAATCCACAAAACAATTTTAAAATAATACATATTGCAGGAACTAATGGAAAAGGATCAACTAGCAACATGATACATGACGTTATTATGTCATCTGGATATAAGGCAGGACTTTTCATCAGCCCTTATTTAGAAGAGTTTACAGAAAGGATTCAAATTAACAAAGTTCATATTGATGAAGATTCTCTTGCTAGAATTACATCAATTGTTAAAGAAAAAATAGATATAATGCTTGCAGAAGGTTACAATCATCCTACAGAATTTGAAGTTGTGACAGCAATAGGTTTTAAATACTTTGAAGAGCAAAAAATAGACTTTTTAGTTCTTGAAGTAGGTTTAGGTGGAAGGTTTGATGCAACTAATGTTGTAACAAACACTTTAGTTTCTGTTGTTACATCTATAAGCTTCGACCACATGCAGTATTTAGGAAATACTTTAGAAGAAATAGCTTTTGAAAAAGCAGGTATAATCAAAGAAAATAGCAGTGTTATAATATATCCTCAATCAGATAATATAAAAAATGTAATTAAAAAACAAGCTAAATTAAAAAATGCTACAGTTTATGAAGTTGATCTAAAAGATGTAGAAAAGTTAAATGGTGATTTAACTGGTCAAGAATTTAAATATTTAAAAATGGATACGTTTAACCTTCCTAATTTAAAAATAAACTTACTTGGAGAACATCAATTGTACAATGCAATTACTGCTCTTCGTGCACTTGAAATAATTAAAGAAAAAGGTTACAACATAACAGAAGAAAGTATAAAAGAAGGATTTAAAAGCTGCCGTTTTGCAGGGAGATTTGAAGTTATAAACAAAGATCCCATAATCATTCTTGATGGTGGACACAATATAAATGGTATAGAATACTTTTCTAAAGCTATAAAGGAATATTTCAATGATAAAAAAATCATACTCTTTTATGGAATGCTTGAAGACAAAAATCCTAATGATGTAGTTGATTATTTAATATCATTAAGTAAAGAAATATATACTTTGACGCCAAATAACCCAAGGGCAATGAGTGCAGATGATATGGCTTCATTAATTCAAAAGCACTCCAATATAAAAGTAACTCCTGTACCAAACACGAAAGACATAATAAAAATATTAAAAACTATAAATAAAGATGAAATTATAGCGTTTGTAGGCTCCTTGTACATGATAGGCGATGTAAGAACAATATTAAGAAATTCCGAATATTTTAATTAAAAAAAGCTGACTTCTTTATTAAACAGAAGTCAGCTTGATTTTTTAATCCAATTTATATTAGCGATAACTTTCTGGTACTTGTTTTTTATGAAAATCATTAATTATGCTTCTGAATTTGTCACTCTCTAAAATATCAAATCCAGTCATGGCAAGACCCTTTGCTCCTTTAATACATATTCTGTCTGCTTCAGGCATTGCAGCTGCAACAGTAAATTCTTCAGAATGGCTCTGAATTGTTTTATCATCTATAATTGATAAATAATCATGTATTGCAGGTATCTTAATTGATACATTTCCTATGTCAGATGAACCATAAAGTGTAGTTGGATTAGGATACGTCATATTTATTCCTAATTCTTTCATATTGCTTTTAAAAGCTTCACACATAGGCATATTAGGGTAACGCTCTGCATAAATAGGTTCAAGTTTTATAATGGCTTTAGCACCAGTTAATGATTCGGCTCTTGAAATACAACCTTTGACCAAATTGATTAATTTTTCTATTCTAAGCATTGTTTCAGCTCTTATGCTAAATTCACATACTGACAGTTCTGGTATAATATTAGAAGCAACTCCTCCCTCTAAAACTATACCGTTTATATTGTCTTGTATCTGAAAATCCGGTCGCATCATATTTATCTGGTTAAAGACACTTATGGCAGCACTGAGTGCATTTATGCCATTTGCTGGTACTGATGAATGAGCTGATTTTCCATGAAATGATACTGTAACTGCTGTTGCAGCTCTCCCTCCACGTCCTATAAGGTTGCAGCCACCGCTTGTTGGATGCATCATGAGAGCATATTCAGTATTATCAAATCCACCTTTTTCTAAAAGACGGACCTTTCCAGCTCCACCTTCTTCAGCAGGAGTTCCTATTATTGATACTTCACCTGCATAATTTTCTACTATCTCAGAAAGACCTATAAAAGCCCCTACCGCGCATGCAGATATTATATTGTGACCACATCCATGACCAATTGACCTTAAAGCATCATATTCTGCCAGAAATGATATCTTAGGTCCATCTGCTTTCCCTTTCTTAACTGCTTTAAAAGATGTATCTATTCCACAATATTTATTTGTTACTTCAAACCCATTATTTGATAAAAAATCCGAAATAAATTTTACTGCTTTAAATTCCTTATATGAAGTTTCTGGGTTTTCATGTATATTATGTGATAAATTTATTAAATCATGCTTTAAGCTATCTATTTTATTTATAATTAATTGTTTTTCTTGTTTCATTTTAGTTGCCGTCCTTTTGTCCTTAATGTTAATTTATTAATTATATTTCATTAAATCATAAACTGTAGCACTAAAAATTTTTATTCCCTTTCCTAGAATTTCTTCATCAAAATCAAAATCTCTAGCATGACCAAGTGCCGCCGTTGCAGTAAGAATTCTCATATAAGTTGCTTGGCCTCCATTATCCTGCACTCTTTTCATCATATATGAAACATCTTCGCTTCCGCTATTTTTATATTTAAGTATATCACTAACTTTTACTGTCTTTAAGCCTTCTCTGCATACAGTTGCTACTCTCTGAGCCAATGCATCATTACTATCAAGAGATTGGGCACCTCCCATTATCTTAATATCATATGTTACATTATGCATCAAAGCTGCTTCTTTTATAATGCGAAGTGCGTAATCTTCCATATATTCATTTATTGTTGATGTTTCCCCTCTGACTTCTATTTCCATCATTGCCTGGTCAGCTATAACATTGCGTCCTGTCCCGGCAATTAACTTTCCGACATTTATACGGGTTATACCACTGCTGTGGCGTGGTATTGACTGAAGATTCAAAATAGCTGTAGCTATAGAAAGCATTACATTGTTTCCTTTTTCAGGAGACCCTCCTGCATGGGCAGCTTTTCCATAATAAAAAGCATCATATTTTGTTGTAGCATAAGAACCATAGCTTCCTGGAATTATATCGCAGTTATCATCTTCTAATCTTTCTGATATATGAGAAGAAAGAAAATAATCAACATCATTTAGATGTCCTTTTTCTACAATTGCTTTTGCTCCACGTACGCCCTCTTCTGATGGCTGAAAAATTATCTTTACTTTACCATGGAGTGATTCTTTTATATTCATTAGGACTTCTGCAACACCTAGGCCTATTGAAGCATGCCCATCATGTCCACAAGCATGCATGGTCCCGTAATTAACAGATGTAAATTTACATTTAAACGGCTTGTGATTTTCTTCTTTACTCTCAATCACACCAAGTGCATCAATATCAAAGCGCATTGCAATAGTAGGTCCTTCACCACAGTTTAATAATCCAATCACTCCTGTAAATCCGCCTTTTGTAGGTGCTAAAAATCTTAAATCTGATCCATTATCCTTTGCCCACTGATAGTGTTCATCAAGCTCTGATTCTGATGGTAATCCCATTCTAGCTTCTGCTTCACAAACATCTCTGCCAACTAGCACTTCATAACCTAAATCTGTCAATATTCCTGCAATAATTGAGGAAGTTCTCATTTCAAACCAGCCTGATTCGGCATATTTGTGAAAATCTCTTCTTTGTGATATTATTTTATCTTCTATCTGATTTGTATAATCAATAATTTTCTGATACATAATTTATCTCCTCATTTTAAAGTAAATGGCAAGCTGCAGAATGTCCATTTTCTATTTCTTTTAATATTGGTCTTTCCTTTCGGCATAAATCTGTTGCACAAGAACATCTTTCATGGAAATAGCAACCTTCAGGAAGATTTACAGGGCTTGGTATTTCTCCTATAGTATCACTAGATTCTACTATGGGTTCTTCTCCTACTGTTGGTACTGCTGAAAAAAGCATTTTTGTATATGGATGTACAGGATTATTGAAAATTTTATCCTTATCTCCAATTTCTACTATAGAGCCTAAATACATTATTCCCAAACGGTCGCTTATATGGCGCACAACTGAAAGATCATGGGCTATGAAAAGATAAGAAAAATTATATTCATCCTTTATATCCATTAAAAGGTTAAGAATTTGAGCTTGTATTGATACATCCAAGGCAGATACAGGTTCATCTGCAATTATAAACTCTGGTTCTACAGCCAATGCCCTTGCAATTCCAATACGCTGTCTCTGTCCACCGCTAAACTGATGTGGATACCTTCCAGCTTGTTCAGGGCGAAGTCCTACTTTTTCAAGAATTTCCATACATTTTTTTAGTGCTTCTTCTTTGTTTTCCACTATTTTATGAAATAGCATCGGCTCCATTATAATATCTTTAACCCTCTGCCTCGGATTTAGCGAAGCAAATGGATCTTGAAAAATCATTTGCATATTCTTTCTATATTTTAAAAGTTCATTAGGGTTTTTATGAGCAATATTCTCTCCCTTATATAGTATTTCACCTCCTGCTGGATCAAGCAAACGTATAATACAGCGTGCTGTAGTAGATTTCCCGCAACCGCTCTCTCCAACCAAACTGAACACTTCGCCTTTTTTGATAGTGAAGCTGATATCATTTACAGCATGAACTATTTTTTCTTTCTTAATCAATTTACCATCTTCAAGCCTTAAAGATTGTAAAAGACCTTTAGTCAAATAGAATTTTTGTTCTAAGTTTTTTACTTCTATTATATTCTCCATACATCCATCTCCTCTACTATTTAATAAATACTGCATATTCCTATTTTTGAATAAGAGGGAAATGGCAGGCTACAAAATGACCGCCCTCTATACATTTCATATCCGGCTGTTTTGTTATGCATATATCCTTGCAGTACTTACATCGTGGTGCGAAATAACATCCATCTGGCAACTCGAACATATTTGGAACCATGCCAGGTATAAAATCAAGACGACTTTTTTTCTCTCTAAGCTTTGGAATAGAATTTAATAGCCCTTCAGCATATGGATGGAGTGACATCTTAATTATATCTTCAGTTGTTCCCATTTCTACAATCTTTCCGCAATACATGACAATAATTTTATCAACCATTTCAGATACTACAGCCAGATCGTGAGTAATTAAAATCATTGAAGCACCTTGTTCCTGGACTAGCTTTCTCATCAATTTTAAAATCTGAGCCTGGATTGTAACATCTAAAGCAGTAGTTGGTTCATCGGCTATAATGAGCTTTGGATTTGTAGCTAAAGAAATGGCGATAATAACCCTCTGTCGCATTCCTCCACTAAATTGATGGGGATAAGATTTTAATCGCTCCTCAGCATTAGGTATCCCTACAGAATTTAAAAGCTCTATACAGCGTTCTTTTCTCTTTTCTGCACTCATTTCCGGGGAATGAAGTATCAATACCTCCTCCATTTGCTTTTGAATAGTATAAAGTGGATTTAGGGATGTCATAGGATCCTGAAATACCATAGATATATCTTTGCCTCTTATTTTTGTCATTTCTTTTTCATTAAATTTAATCAAGTCATTTCCATTGAAATAAATTTTATCAGCTGATACAATTCCAGGTTCCTCAATTAACTTAAGTATTGAAAAGCTTGTTACAGATTTTCCACTTCCTGATTCGCCGACAATTCCCAGGATTTCCCCCTTATCTAAAGAGAAACTCACATCATCAACCGCTTTAACAACACCTTTAAATGTATGAAAATATGTTTTTAATCCTTCAACTTCTAATATAGTATTTCCCATTACAATTCTCCATTCTATCATTATTTTAAGTTTGGATTCAACTCGTCTCTTAAGAAGTCACCTAACAGGTTAATTCCAAAAACAACCAACATAATATATAAACCTGGAAATACTGAAGTCCACCAAAGACCGCTAAAAAGCACATCAAAACCTGTTTTAACAAGTAACCCTAAAGATGGTTCTGTAATCGGTACCCCTACTCCAAGAAAGCTTAATGTAGCTTCTGTCAAAATAAAGTTACCAACCTGAATTGTAGCAAGTACAATAACTGATGTGATAACATTAGGCATTATATGTTTTAAAATAATTTGTAAATTAGGTATTCCGATAGTTCTCGCTGCATCTACATATTCCTTGTTTTTAATTGAAAGAGTTTCTCCGCGAACAGTTCTTGCGTATGTTACCCAACCGACCATTGTTAAAGCAATGAGTAGCTTATCTATACCACGACCAAATATTGACATCATAAACAATGCAATGAGCATAGATGGAAACGAAAGCTGTATATCAGCAATTCTCATTATAAAAGCATCAATTCTGCCTCCATAATAGCCCGAAATAAGTCCAAGTGTTGTCCCTATAATACATGATGCAATCATGCCAACCAAACCAATTGTAAGAGAACTGACACTTCCATAGATTATAGCACTTAAAATACAGCGGCCTTGATTATCAGTACCTAATAAAAATTTTGAATCACCACCAGTTAACCATGCAGGCGGCAAGTAAGCATCTGATAAATTAATTGCAGATAAATCATATGGATTTTGTGGTGCAATAAATTTTCCAAATACTGCAACTAATATAGCAATAAGAACTAAAATACTGCCAATTATAGCCGATGTATTATGTCTGTAATTAAAGAAAAATTCTGACTCTAGAAAAGTTTTCCATAAACTTGTATTATCTGCACTTTTATTTACAATTTTAGTTTTCTCCATATTGTTACCTCAATTCAATTCTAGGATCAATAAATGTGTATAATATATCTACTATAAAATTAATAACTACAAACATACAAGCAGTAGCCATTAAATAAGCCACTATAATTGGCCTGTCAGCCTTGCCAATTGCATCAATTAAAAGTTTGCCCATTCCAGGCCAAGCGAAAATGGTTTCAGTAATAGTAGTAAATGCAATCATTCCCCCGAGATTCATACCGAAAATGGTTATAACCGGAATCAAAGCATTTTTTAAAGCATGACCGAATAATACATTTTTACTTGTAACACCTTTAGCTCGAGCATACTTTATATAATCCTGTTTCATATTTACAATTATTCCTGAGCGGGTTAATCGAATGGTTGTTGCCATATGAGTTAAAGCTAAAGTTACTGATGGCAATATAATGTATCTGAATCCTCCAGTAGCAAATAAACTTGTCTTTATTCCAAAAATTTCCATAGTATCACCTCTTCCAGAAGCAGGAAGAATTTTGAGAATTACTGCAAACAAATATATCAGCATCATTCCTACCCAAAATGATGGAAGTGAAATACCAAGTATTGATCCAGTCATTATAAATTTGCTGGAATGCTTTTTGGGATAAGCACCTGCAAAAACCCCTAAAGGGATAGCCAGTACTAAAGTGAGAATAGCTGCTACTATAACAATTTCCATAGTGGCCGGAATTCTTTCTATAATTAATCCCATCGCAGGTTTGCCATAAGTATAAGACTTACCGAAATTTCCGTGAATTACATCTTTTAGAAATATTAAGAATTGTACAGGCATAGGTTTATCTAAGCCAAGGCGTATCTTTGCAGCCTGAATTTCTTCCAAAGTTGCATTTTCAGGAACCAGCATATCTACTGGATCTCCTATAAAGTTAGTCAATAAAAATACTAATACAGATACCACAAATAATACTACAAACATCTGCACGAATCTCTTCAAAATATATTTTAGCACTTGTGTCACCCCTATTTATTTTCTTATGGATACCGGCGCTTTTGGCGCCGGTCCTTTTAAATATTTATTAATCAATAGTAATTGTCCAAGCCTCTATGTATTTATTCATTCTAGGTGTGAAGTTTATACCATCTTTCACAGCATATGTATCATGTTCATAATGCAATGGAATATATCCAAACTCTTCGCGAGCAACTCTGTCTGCTTCTGAAACATATTCTGCTCTCTTTACTGCGTCCATTTCTCTGCTTGCTTTGTCAATAAGAGCGTCAACTTCAGTATTTGAGTAGTGACCTCTGTTAACTGTTCCTACTCCTCTTTCTAAGTCGTATGTATAAAGAAGATCATTTACAAGTGTCAAACCTTCACCTGAGGAATCAGACCAACCTGTCATAAGAAACATTGACTGATTTTCTTTTGGTTTAATATAACTAAAGAAATTAGCTTTTGGCATTAAATTAAGATTTACTTTTATCCCAACTTTTTCGAGATAACCGGCAACTGCCTGAGCAATATCTCCATCATTCACATATCTGTCATTAGAAGCATCAAGAGTAATTTCAAATCCATCAGGATAACCTGCTTCTGCTAATAATTGCTTGGACAATTCTGGGTCATAAGCTGAACGCTCAACTACTTTATATCCGTTATAATTTTCAGGAATATATGAATTCATTACAGTTGCGTAGTTGTTCATAATATTTTTAACTATAGTTTCTACATCAATTGCTCTATACATGGCTTCTCTGACTTTTTTATCAGCCATTGGATTTAGTTTATCTTTAAAAAATGGTGAATCTTTTCTACTATCAAAATTCAAATAGATTTCTCTTAACCCTTGTTGTGTTATAACAGACATACCTTCTGTATTGTTAAGTCTTTCCACATCTCTTACAGAAATATCCACTGTTATATCTACTTCTCTTGTCAACATAGTTGCTGTTCTTGTAGCTTCATTGGTAATAGGTCTAAATCTAACATTAGTTATTGGCTTTTCTCCGCTCCAGTGTTCAGAATTTGCCACTAAGTCAATATGGTCTTCTTTAACTTGTTCCACGAATTTATAGCGCCCTGTTCCAATTATTGTATCAGCAATTTCTTCTTCTGTTTTGCCTTCTACATTTTCTTTCTTCAAAATATATATATTTGATAAATCACTTAATAAAATAGGATACACACCTTTTGTCTTTACTACAACAGTGTAGTCATCAGTAGCTTCATAGGATTCTACATTACTGAAGAAATTAGAAAAAGCAGATGGTGAATCAGGGTTTTTTGCCACATTAAAAGATGCAATTACATCTTCAGCTGTAAATTCATCTCCGTCATGGAATTTAACTCCTTGTCTTAAATTGAAAGTATATGTAACGCCATCATCTGCTATATTCCATTTTTCAGCTAGCCCTGGTTGTACTTGAGCTTCATTGTCAAAAGAAATCAAAGTTTCATAAATGTGGAGCATGAATTGGTTTGTTGGAGTTTCATTATAACGATACGGATCCATAGAAAGAATATCTGATGAAACCGCAATAACAATACTATCTTTTTTCTCTGTAGGTGTTGCTTCATTTGAAGTTGCCTTTGTATCATTTGAGTTGGTTGCAGAAGAATCTCCTGTTGTTGAAGACCCTGAACATCCAGTGATAGCTACAGCCATCATGGCTATTGCCATAGTCAGTATTAAAAAACTCTTTTTCATAATAACTCTCCTTTTATATATTTTTTATATATGCAAAAAGGCGCATGAATTTATTTGAATATTGAGCCTTTGCCTATTATAATTATAATTATAAATATTTATTCATTACGAGTCAAACGTATTCAAACGCTTTAATTCTAATTTTACAAATATTTCTTAATTAGGTTGTTTGTTTTACAATAATGTTATATAATTAGCCTAATTAATTTTTTAGAATATTATTTTGGAGGTATTTATGAAACAGAAATTATTGGTAATTACCGTTAATTCTACGACTAAAACAGCTTTAAAAAGCTACCTTACTTCCATTTTAGGTCAATATCTTGATATTGAAGCTTGTCTTGTGCATAAAGTATCATATGAACTCATGAAAAATTATGATTTAGTACTTTTCTCTGCAGATTTAACCAAAAATTCACTAAATGATGATGTATTGAAACCAGATATTACACATTTAGTAAGTATCAGAACTTTAAACCATACATATCTTAATAAAATTTTAACGCTACCACCAGGTGTTTCTGTATATCTTGTTAATGACAGCAAGCAGTCTGCTGAGTCAGTAATAGAACAATTAGGCATATTTGGTTTTAGCCAGTATCATTTTATCCCTTATTATCCTGAATGCAGAGAATTAGATTACACAATTCAATATGCAGTGACTGTAGGAGAAGACAAACTTGTACCTCCCTTTATAACTACGATTATTGATATCAGTAACCGAATTGTAGACATCTCTACAATCATCGAAATAATTATTTATTTTAATTTGCCATCATATCTTGTAAATGAAATCACAAAAAATTATATTAATCATATTGTTCAAATTTTAAAGCTTACAAATATCCAGTTAAATCAAGCGGTAAACACAATTATACTCACTCAAAATATTGTTAATAATCTCAACACTGGCCTTTGCCTTCTTGATAAAAATGGATTTATAAAATCTGTTAATCCGTCATTCATAAAAATGCTTGAACTCCACGGAGGACATTTAGTCGATACAAGCTTAAATTTTCATCTGAAAAAATATAGCATATCTTTTGATTGGAAAACTCAAAAAAACAGTTCATTTTATGTTAAAAATAATAAAGATGAGATTATTAAATTAAATGTGCAGGAAATTGAAGATAATAAACATAGCAGGCTTTTACTGATCAATTCAAATGCAGAAACGACACTGGATAAAGTAACCAAAGAGCCCATACACAATATGAGTGACAACTTTTCTGCAGAATTTACATTTAAAGACTACATCACTATTGAACATCATTCTAAAGAGTTATTAGAGTATGCAAAACGTATTTCTCTTACTGATTATTCTGTATTGATTCAAGGTGAAAATGGAACAGGTAAATCAATATTAGCTCAATCTATACATAATAATTCAAGACGCAGCGGGTATCCTTTTGTATCTCTCAATATTTCCGCAGCCTCTCATGATATTCTGGAGTTAGAACTTTTAGGTTATGATAAAAATGTGGAAACTAATGAATTATTAGAAGAAAAACCTGGCGTTTTCGAATTAGCAAATAAAGGCACTTTATTTTTAGAAGGTATCCATGATTTGTCTTATGACCTGCAATGTGCCCTTGAGAGAATATTGGAAAAAAAAGTAGTACGAAAGATAGGAAGCTATAATGATGTACATGTTGATGTAAGAATTATAACATCTTCTACAAAGGACTTATTTTCTATGGTATCTTCAGGTCAATTCATGGAAGATTTGTTTTACAACATCAACGTTGTTTCTTTAGAAACAATACCACTAAGAAATAGAGCTGAAGATATCCCTCTTCATTTCGATAATTGTTTAAAAAACGTTTTCAATAACTCGAATATAACACTAGAAGGACTATGTACAGACAGTTTAAAGAACTTTTTATTGTCATATTCATGGCCAGGTAATGTGAAAGAAATAAACAATCTGTGTAAATACTTTTCATGCATACGTAAACATGAAAAACTAATAATGAAAGACCTTCCACGATATTTACTGAGTCAATTCTCTGTAGAGCAAAAAAAACTTAGCTTATTGGAAAGGCAAGTTTTACACATTATCAGTCAATCTCCAAAAATAGGGAGAAGTAAAATACAACAATTTCTTGCAGCTAAAGGTACTGAAATATCAGAAGGAAAAGTGCGTGGATTATTGAATTCATTGTCTGAAATGAAACTTATTAAAATGAATCGAACTAAGGGAGGATGTGAAATAACAGAAGAAGGAGAATTATATTTGTAATCATGGCTTTGAAGTAACAACAACAATAATGATAGCTAGTTATATTGAAGTATTTAAAAGGCAAATAAAAAAATATCGCATAATCTTTAAACATATAATACGATATTTTTTAGTCTATAAATAAATTTTATGTAAAACTAAAATAAAATATTACAATGCACTTTGGTTGTTTTTAAGTTTGAATTTTTCAACCAACTCACTCATTATTTTTGCTTGACCACTCAATTCCTCGCTAGCAGCAGCACTTTCCTCTGCTGTTGCTGAGTTTGTTTGTATTACAGAAGATATTTGTTCAATTCCTTCCATAACTTGAAAAATAGAGTTTGCTTGTTCATTTGAAGCTTTGGAAATTTGATCTATACTACTTACTATTTCTTTAGAATTAACATAAACAGTATTTAATGAATTTGCTGTTTGATTTGCAATCTTAGTACCATTTTCTACTGATTTAATAGAACTGTCTATAAGAGCTACAGTATCTTTAGCTGCTTCTGCACTTTTACCTGCAAGATTTCTCACTTCATCAGCAACAACCGCAAATCCTTTACCTGAAGCCCCTGCACGTGCAGCCTCCACAGCTGCATTTAATGCGAGTATATTTGTTTGGAATGCAATATCATTAATTGTTTTAATTATTTTATTGATTTGCCCTGATGAATTGTTGATATCTGCCATTGCTTCTATCATCAAATTCATTTGCTCATTGCTTTTTTCTATTTCTTTACCCAAAGCTATTGCTTTAAAACTTGAACTTTCTGCATTACTAGCATTATCTTTTATTTGTTCTGATATTTCACTAATAGTTGCAGATAATTCCTCAATAGCGCTAGCCTGCTCCGTAGCACCTTGTGATAATGCCTGTGCACCACTTGCTACTTGTTCTGAACCACTTGCTACTTGTTCTGATGCTTGATTGATATTTTGTAACACTTCATTTAATGACTCTATAATTTTGATTGTTGCAGTTTTAATTGGCAGAAAATCATTTATATATATGTCCTTAGGTTCGACATCCATATTACCATTTGCCATTTCCCCTAAATTGTATGTTATATCCTCAATAATTGCATTTAGACTGTCAACAAATTTCATCGTTGAAACTGAAAGTATTCCTATTTCATCTTTAGAAATTATTTTAGGAACCGATGATTTTAAATCTCCATCAGCCAACATTTCTATACGTTTGGAAATTTCAATAATAGGTTTAGCTATAGGATTAGCTATCATATTAGCAATAATACATGAAATTATTATAAACACTACTGATATTATTACCATAATAATTATCGATTTATAAAATTCAGACATCATGTCAGAAACATCAACAGTTACACCGAGGGACCACCCATCTGTTCCTGGTATAGGTCTATAACTTGTAAATTTCTTTGTATTATTATATTCATACAATTTTTCACCAGTTGCACCTGTAATCATTTCTTTATTAACCTCTGCTAATTCTTCTAGAGAGCTATCACTTTCACTTTCACTTATATAATTAGTAAAATTAGTTACGAGTTCTCTGTTCTTATGAGCAATAACTGTTCCTGTTTTATCTAATATATATCCATACCCTGTTTTTCCTATAGATATACTATCTACCATTTGACTAAAAATATCATTTGCTAATGCAGCATAAATAATTCCATCATACCCTGTGTTATTATTAATTTTTGCTGCTGAAAAAAGTATTACTGACAAATCTGTTTTTCTTACAACAGGACTAGAAATATAAGTCTCACCATTAATAGCATGCTTAAAATACTCTCTGTCACTCAAATCAGTGTCGTTATAAGTCTTACCATTTTTGTCTGATACTGATATGTCTATAAACCCAAATTTACTGCTCAAACTTGCTAATACTTCTCTTCTTTTTTCCATACTTAAAGTCATGTCTGTTATGTTATCATTTGTTGCAACTGCTTCTGCTTTAATTTTAAAAATTTCTATAGCGCGTGATACTGATTCTGCATATGCCTGAGCATTTGAATTAACACTGCTTACCATATTATTATTCGCATTTGTATAAAGTATAAACGAAGATATGGACCCTAGTATGACGCAAATCACTACAGTCAATGCGCAGATATTTAGTAACATTCTTTTTTTCATGTAAAACTCCAATCTTTATTTTTCTATTATATATTCATTAAAAACGCTACTATATGTTAATAATATTTATACATACTATATATCGTACAATTAATTAAATAGATTAGTTTATAAATATTAAAATATTTGTTAATTTATGGAGCTTTAACAAAATTAATCATAATTATTCTGATTTCAATAAACAAAAAAACAAAAATAACAAAGTTCATTTAAAAACTTTGTTATTTTATATTTTGCATAAAAACCTATGTACTTAAAAATCTATAAGACCAAGGCTTATTTTTAGACAGTCATCTACGTCTACCATAAGCTTCTTGTCAAATCTACCTATTTTTTCTTTTAAACGTTTTTTATCAATTGTTCTAATTTGTTCTAACAGCACTACTGAATCTTTAGGCAAGCTAAAATCCTTAGAACTAATTTCTATATGTGTAGGTAGCTTAGCCTTATTAATTTGAGAAGTTATTGCAGACACAATAACAGTTGGACTATATCTATTCCCAATATCATTTTGTACTATTAAAACTGGTCTGACGCCCCCTTGCTCTGAGCCTATGACAGGACTCAAATCAGCATAATATACATCGCCCCTTTTTACAATCAAACTATTCACTTCCTAATAATTTTGTTTCGTAACTTAAAAAGTCCTCATAGTCCCCTTCTGAGTATTCTTCTGTAATACTTTTATTAATACTGCTCATTTCCAAATAACCGGCTTTCATCTTATCTCTAATTTCAAGCTTTCTCTTCTCAATTAAATAAAACCTTATAGATTTCCTTATAAAGTCACTTCTGTTGGTACAATCCACTTTAACTGCATTATCCAATTCTTTTAGTAAATTTTCCGGAATTGTAATTAAAATCTTCTTGTTATCTGCCAAATTACACACCTCTCATCAATTAAGACTTTTCAGCTAGTTATCCATTTCTAACGCTAAGTCATATTTTCCAGGGACTACAATTTCAATTATTCACTTTAAAGTTGAAGTATTGTAATCGTAAGTCATCGGGAGATAAAAACATCATATTACACGTAATATATTCTTTTGTAATTCTACCACAAAACAACTAAAAATTGAATGGTAACTTATTACTTAATGTGAAAATTATAATCATTTATTAGGTAATTTTTTCATAGCGGTCATTATTGTCTAAGCAATATAACTTATTACTCTTTTTCAATATTTATTTTGTTATATTGTATAGCTTTTACTAAATTATCATTTTTATAAATAAAAATTTTTTCTGGCAACAAATTTTCTTTACTAAAGTTCAAAACATGTTTATATGTTCCGTCCCAATAAATTAACTCCTCAGGCACAGGGTCTAAAGAAGTGTTAAACTTGTTTAAATTAAATTCTGATAATAATGAATCTGCTATTTTAAAATTATCAATTTGTACACTGTTTTCTTTAAACTTATCATTGAATAAAGTGCAAACTTTACCTTCATATGATATATTCCATAAAGAAGAGCCATCATCAATTGTAAAATTGTAACCGTCATTTTTACATGTTATTTTTACGTTATAAGAATTTTCAGTTTTATCCGTATATACTGTTACACTTGCTTCAGCTGTGTAATTTACAGGAATAACAAACGGTTCATTTTCTTTTGAACAACCTATTAAAAAAATACAAATCAAAACTAGACAAATTATGAATTTAAAATATCTCCCCATTGTTTAAAACCTGCTCCCATATATAATCATATAATACAATATGATTATATTTGAGAATATATACCTATTTTATAAATAGATAAAACTATTCTTCTCCTTCAGCAATACAAGAAGCAATGGCATAATCTTTAACATGAGTTATTGATAACTGCAAGTTTGTTACTTTATTTTCCTCTGCTACTTTTAAAGCATTGTTTCTTAAATTAACAATTGGTTTTCCATTTTCATTTTTTAATATTTCTATATCAGACAATCCAAATGTTGCAAAACCCGTTCCTAGGCATTTCGAAACAGCTTCTTTAGAAGCAAATAAGCCTGCAGCTGTCTGGGGGTTAAATTTTCTAGACTTTAAATATTCAAGTTCTTTTTCTGTACACATTTTCTTTAGAAAGGTTTCATTTTCAATACTTTTTTTAATTCTTTCAACTTCTATAATATCAATTCCATTTCCTTTAATCATTGTTTATTCCTTTCAGCTTAAATTATATTTTCCAGTCTTTCAATTTAGCATAAATTACTCTTGTTATATTTAAATTGTAAGGAGCAGGAAAATATTAATTGACAAAGTGCTTAATCTGTATAATAATTATATTACAAATTAACATTCTTTACAATAAGACTTTCAAGATACAAATATTCAAAATTTCTAACTATAAAAGGAGTATAAAATGAACAATGTCACAGTAGTGTCTCACCCATTGATACAACATAAACTTACAATGTTAAGAGACAAAAACACATCTTCAAAGGATTTTAGGGAATTGGTAAAAGAAATTGCCATGCTTATGGCCTATGAGGTAACAAGAAATCTTCCACTTGAAGATATTGATATAGAAACACCTATTTGCAAAACTACAGGTAAAGTTCTTTCTGGTCAAGATATAGCAATAGTTCCTATTTTAAGAGCAGGACTTGGAATGGTAGATGGTATGCTTGATTTAATACCAAATGCTAAAATAGGACACATTGGATTATACAGAAATGAAGAAACATTACAACCTGTAGAATATTACTGCAAACTTCCAAAAGATATTGAAAACAGAATTGTTATAATAACTGAACCAATGCTTTCAACAGGCGGCTCAATGCTTGGAGCAATTGAAATATTAAAGAGACATGGAGCAAAAAAAATAAAATCAATACATTTAGTTTGTGCTCCTGAAGGAATTGAAGTAGTAACAAAAGCTCATCCTGATGTAGAAATTTATACAGCATCTATAGATGAGAAATTTAATGATATCGGATATATAGTTCCAGGTCTTGGCGATGCAGGAGACAGATTGTTCGGAACTAAATAAGCAGACATCTCAAATTTTAATTTGGTGATGGTCGCTTATCCTGAACGAAGTGAAGGATCTTACAAATGTTGAACATTTTTTAATGAGAATACAAATTATAAAAATATAAAAAAATTTAAAGAACTTAGGCATGCCTAAGTTCTTTTGTCATTTAATTCTGCATTGTTAATTAATAGTAATTTTTTCTACTACTCTATCATTTTTCATAATAGAATTTACTACAATTGTTCCTACTATTGTTACTACTACAAATTCACCAATTCCAACATATAATGCATTAATTAATAATGGTGTTTGGAATAAATATTCTAATTCCCATCCAACTAATAAAGCATTTGATATAACAGGTCCAAGGCTTGCTATTATTAATGACTTTTTATTATAACCAAAAGTCTTCCTAACCCAAATAATATACATTATAGCTATAAAAGTAGCTATTGAACCTACAACTACATCAATGACACCTAATGGGCTAGGTAAATTTGCTAATATGCATCCTAGAACTAATCCCGTTGTATACTTAGGCTCTATGAAGGCAAATAACACCAGTATTTCTGAAATTCTAAACTGAACCTGTCCATAGCCCATAAATGAGAAAACTATGGTTAAAGCAGCATATACTGCCGCTATGAGGGCAGTCTTTGTAATAAATTGTACATTGTTTTTTTCCATAAAAAAAACTCCTTTCGTATTTACATAACGATTCTCGGAGTCACTAAAAAAACCTGATTTTTAAAGTGGGTGCCAAGAAAACACTTTTATAAACAATGCCGGTACAAGTACCGGCATGAATATATAAATTTGATTGTAATTATCTCTTGCTGAACTGAGATGCTTTTCTAGCTTTTTTAAGACCGTATTTCTTTCTTTCTTTCATTCTAGAATCTCTTGTTAAGAATCCAGCTTTTTTAAGTATTGGTCTTAATTCATTGTCAACCTGTAATAAAGCTCTTGATATACCATGTCTTATAGCTCCTGCTTGACCTGTATATCCGCCACCTTTTACATTTACTAATACATCATATTGACCCATTGTATCAGTTATTAGCAATGGTTCTCTAACTATAACTCTCAATGTTTCATATTTTAAATATTCATCTAAATCTCTTTTGTTAACTACTATTTTACCAGTTCCTGGAACCAATCTTACTCTAGCAACAGCGCTTTTTCTTCTTCCAGTTCCTCTATATTGTACGTTCATCTATTAGTCCTCCTATTAAAACTCATATACTTCAGGTTTTTGAGCTTGGTTATTGTGCTCTGGTCCTGCGTATACTTTAAGTTTTTTCAACATTTGTCTTCCTAAGCTGTTTTTAGGAAGCATTCCCTTTACTGCAAGGTAAACCGGTTGAGTTGGTTTAGCTTTTATAAAATCTTTATAAGGAGTCTCTTTCATTCCACCTGGATATTGTGAATGGTGTCTATACAATTTTTGATCCCATTTGTGGCCTGTTAAAACTATTTTCTCTGCATTTACAATTATTACGAAATCTCCAGTATCAACGTGTGGAGTATAAATCGGTTTGTGTTTTCCTCTTAAAAGTTTAGCAACCTCTGTTGCCAATCTACCTAAAGTTTTTCCATCAGCATCTATAACATACCATGCCCTTTGTACTTCATTAGGTTTAGCGATGTAGCATTTCATTATCGTTTCCTCCTGTAATTCAACTACTTTTTATTGTTTCAATCTATTCAAAAAACCTAACTCCGGGGCATTGGATCGGTTTTTCTCTCAATATCATACTTTAATATTTTATATTACTTATGTTCATATGTCAAGTATTTTTTTGGAATTATAGTCATAGAACACTTGCTTTAAAAACAAACCTTCTGGTCTTGCTGTATGTCCAAGAACTGTTCTATCCTTTGTTTCTAATGCATTTTGAATGCAGCTTATTTCCTTTGTTCCTTTACCTATATCAATTAATGTACCAGCGATAATTCTAACCATATTGTATAAAAAGCCGCTTCCAGTTATATAAAGCCTTATTATTTCATTTTCTTTTGTAAAATGCACTTCATATATAGTCCTTACTGTTGTTCTTACTTCTGAACCTGCTGCCATAAATCCTTTAAAATCATGAGTGCCAACCAGAAGTTTTACTGCACATTCCATCTCTTCATAGTTTAACTTATTAGGTATAAAATATGTATATCTGTCATAAAAAGGACTGTTTACCCTATCATTATATATTTGATACATGTATGTTTTGTCATGAGCATCAAATCTTGAATTAAACTCCAATGAAACTTCTTCTGAAGAAACGATTCTTATATCTCTTGGTAAGTTTGCATTTAAAGCTATTTTTATTTTATCTGTTTCTATTTTAGCTTCTGTTATAAAGTTTGCTACTTGACCTAATGCATGCACTCCTCTGTCAGTTCTTCCAGAGCCTATCAAAATAGCTTTTTCTTTAGTTATAATACTAATTGCCTTTTCTATAGTTTCCTGTATTGTAGCCTTATCTAATTGAGTTTGCCAGCCATGATAGTTAGTTCCATCATAAGCTACAGTTAACTTAATATTTCTTACCATCTTACCATACTCTTGTTACAATTATTGTTGCAAGATAAATTGCAAAAATAAATGAAGCAACAAAGTCCCCCTTGTGAATTTTAAGTTCTCTCATACGAGTTCTGTTATCTCCGCCTCTGTAGCATCTTGCCTCCATTGCCATTGCTAATTCATCTGCTCTTCTAAAAGCACTTATAAACAATGGAACTAATAGTGGAACAAGATTTTTTGCTCTGTTGATAATATTTCCACTTTCAAAATCTGCTCCTCTTGATTTTTGAGCTTTCATTATTTTTTCTGTTTCTTCCATCAATGTAGGAATAAATCTAAGTGCAATAGTCATCATCATTGCAAGTTCATGAGCTGGTACTCCAAATCTTTTAAATGGTTTCAATAAACTTTCTATACCATCTGTCAATATAATTGGAGATGTAGTAAGTGTCAATAAAGATGTTCCCATTATCAATAAAGTAAGTCTTATTGCCATAAATCCAGCTTGTTGAAGCCCTTCTTCTGTTATTTTAATAAATCCAAGCTGAAATATTAATTTACCAGGAGTCATTAAAAGGTTTATTATAAAGGTTATTGTAATTATTAAAAATATAGGTTTTAATCCTTTTAGTACAAATTTAACAGGTACTTTTGAAACTAATATAGCAATTGCTAAAAATGCCACTACAAACAAGTATGCATAAAAACTTTTTATTAGAAATAATGATAGGATAAAAACAAATGTCATGATAATCTTAACTCTTGGATCAAGATTATGTACAGGTGATTCAACTGGATAATGCTGTCCTATTGTTAAATTTTTAAACATTTTTTCTTCTCCTTATTTCTTTTAAAATTTCTACTTTTGCTTCTTCTACAGTTATTACATCAGATTTTATATTAAACCCTCTTTTTCTAAGTTCATTTGCAATTTCTGCAATTTGTGGTATTCCAAGACCAATTCTCACAAGTTCTTCTGCCTGAGAATATATTTCTTTTGGAGTACCTTCCATATGAATTTTACCTTTATAAAGCACTATAACTTTATTAACTAATTTAGCAACATCTTCCATGCTGTGAGATACTAATATAACTGTTACATTGCTTTTTTGGTGCAATTTCGTTATTTGATCAAATATTTCATTTCTACCTGCAGGATCAAGTCCAGCAGTAGGTTCATCCAATATTAGATATTGTGGCTTCATAGCCAACACTCCGGCTATCGCAACCCTTCTTTTTTGACCTCCACTTAAATCAAAGGGAGATACATCTTTTATTTTATCATAATTAAATCCTACTAATTCTAAAGCTTCTTTAACCCTTTTTTCTATTTCATCTTGAGTTAATTTAAGGTTCAATGGTCCAAAGGCTACATCTTTTGCAACTGTTTCTTCAAACAGTTGATATTCAGGGTACTGAAATACAAGTCCAACCATTTGACGTATATTTCTAAGTTTTTTCTTATCATGACCAACTACTATATCATCTACTATGATTTTACCATCAGTAGGCATTTCCAATCCGTTAAAAAGCTGAATTAAAGTTGATTTTCCTGAACCTGTATGACCTATAATTCCTACAAAATCGCCTCGTTCTATGTTTAAGTTTACATTATCTAGAGCTAAAGTTCTAAAAGGTGTTCCTTCACTGTATACATATTTAATATTTTCTGCTTTTATTGACATAACAAATCCACCAATTCTTTTATATGTATTATATCAGACGGTATGTCCAATCCTTCTTTTCTTAGTTCTTGTGCAAGTTCTGTAACTTGAGGCACATCTAATCCATATTTTTTTATTTCTTCCAAATTTTTAAAAACTTCTTTTGGAGTACCATCTAATTTTATATTACCCTTATCCATTATTATTACTCTATCTGCTTCTACAGCTTCATCCATGTAATGAGTAATTAAAAGTATGGTTTTACCTTGTTTATTTAATTTTTTCAAAGTATCCATTACTTCCCTTCTACCTGATGGATCAAGCATTGCTGTAGGTTCATCAAGAATAATACAATCTGAGTTTAGTGCTAATATCCCTGCAATAGCAATTCTTTGCTTTTGTCCACCTGACAACAAATGTGGTGGTCTTGTTCTGTATTCATACATTCCAACTGCATTTAAAGCATCATCTACCCTGCGTCTTATTTCAGAAGATTCAACACCTTGATTTTCAGGTCCAAAAGCTATATCTTCTTCAACAATTGTAGCAACCAATTGGTTATCTGGATTTTGAAATACCATTCCAGCTGTTTGTCTTATATCCCAAAGTTTACTATCATCTGAAGTATCCATATCTTTTACAAAAATTTTTCCTTCTGATGGTAGCAAAAGCGAGTTAATTAGTTTTGCTAAAGTTGACTTACCAGAACCATTATGGCCAATTATTGCTGTAAATTCACCTTTCTTAATGTTTAAACTAACACCGTCAACAGCATTTTTGATGTCTTCCTTAGCATATTTATATTTCACATTCTCTATTTTAATTATATTATTATCCATTTTACACCTATATTATAATATTTTTGTTAGTAACAAAAAACAATTTGCCGCATAAAGATAATACCATTAAATATCTTATAATTCAATACCTACTTAAATAAAAGTTGAAGGGTTCAATAAAATCTTTAACCCTTCAACTTTTATTTATATTAAATTTAAAAATATACTTTGTTATTCTAATACAACCAATATTGGACAAGGTGAATCAGATATTACTCTTTGAGTAACTGAGCCTAAAAAGAAGCGCTTAATTTTAGAAAATCCTCTTCTGCCCATTACAATCAAATCAAATTTACCTTCGTTTGCAGTACTTAAAATTTCTTCATAAGGTTGTCCTGAAAGAACTAATTTTTGAATACCTATACCTTCACGCTGAATTTTTTCTACAAAATCATCTAAGAATTTATTACCATTCTCCATTAATTGCTGATTCATTAGAATAATTTCTGCTTCTAAATGAAAACCATATCTAGAATGCATTGTTGCATCAGGTACATGTATTACATGAACAAATGTAATTTCACTGTTATAAATTTCTGCTAGTTCAATTGCTTTTTCTGCAGCTTTTTGAGATGCAACAGAACCATCAACTGGAACAAGTATTTTTTTCATATAGATTCCTCCTTGAATTATTTTGTTTTGCCTAGAGCAATATTATTTATATTAATATCTTTATATAATTATTTATACCTTGTTTTTTTGATTGTAAACATATAAATGTCAATAAAACAAAATTAATTTCATTTCAAAATAATAAAACAAAAAAACAAAAAAGGATTAAGAATATCTTAATCCAATTTGCCATTTTATGTTTGATTAATATATCATTATCATTCACAGTAAACTATGAAACATTAAGCTATACTAATTCAATTATTACCATTTCTGCTCCATCGCCTCTGCGAGGTCCCATTTTAAGAATTCTAGTGTATCCACCGTTTCTTTCTTTATATTTAGGAGCAACTTCTTCAAATAGCTTATATACCGCATTTTTGTCATATATATATGCTAATGCTTGACGTCTTGCATGTAGGTCTCCTCTTTTACCAAGAGTAATCATTCTTTCTGCAACTCTTCTTAACTCTTTAGCTCTTGTTACTGTAGTAACAATTCTGCCATTGTTAATTAGGCTTGCAGTCATGTTTCTCAACATTGCAACTCTATGGTCAGTAGTCATACCAAGCTTTCTGTGATTAGCCATGCTTCGTCCTCCTTTTACAACTAATTATTAATTATCGTTTCTTCTAAGAGATAATCCTAATTCTTCAAGTTTTTTCGCTACTTCATCTAAAGACTTTTTACCAAGGTTTCTAACTTTCATCATATCATCTTCTGATTTAAATGTAAGTTCCTCAACAGAATTAATTCCTGCTCTCTTTAGACAATTATAAGATCTAACTGACAAATCAAGTTCCTCAATTGTCATTTCTAATACTTTTTCTTTTTCATCTTCTTCTTTTTCTATCATTATTTCAACATCATTGATGTGTTCTGTTAATGATATAAATAAATTAAGATGTTCATTTAATATTTTTGCACCAAGTGAAACAGACTCTTCTGGTTCAATCGTTCCATTTGTCCATATTTCTATAGTCAATTTGTCAAAATCAGTTCTGTTACCAACTCTTGTATCTTCAACTGTGAAGTTTACTTTTTTAACTGGTGTATATATTGAATCAATAGGAATAACACCAATAGATTGACTATCTTTTTTATTTCTTTCTGCTATTACATACCCTCTACCCTGTTCCATTTCCATCTCTATAATGAGTTCAGAACCTTCTTCTAAAGTTGCAATATGCAAGTCTTCGTTGACAATTTCTACATCCCCACCTGTTATTATGTCACCTGCAGTCACATCTTTAGGGCCTTTTGCATCAATTAATAGTTGAACAGGTCCTGGAACATTCATTTTAGCAGCAAGATTCTTAATGTTAAGAATTATTTCTGTTACATCTTCTCTAACTCCTGGTATAGTTGTAAATTCATGCAATACACCTTGAATATTAATAGATGTAACAGCTGCGCCTGGTAACGATGAAAGAAGTATTCTTCTTAGTGAATTTCCAAGTGTTGTTCCATAACCTCTCTCAAGTGGTTCAACAACTATCTTACCATAAGTATTTTCATCATTTTTTTCAATTAACGTAATATTAGGCTTTTCAATTTCTATCATCCCAAACCCTCCTTACTTTATTTTTTTTTGCCGAGGGTAATAATTCTTTATTCAATTTTTACTTAGAATACCACTCAACAATTAGATGTTCTTCTATAGGTATTTCAATATCTTCTTTTATAGGTTCAGCTATAATTCTACCTGTGAAATTATCAGGATCAACCTGCAACCATTGAGGAGCAGTTTTCTTGTGATTTTCAATTAATCCTTTAAATTTCGCTGAGCTTTGGCTTTTTTCAACTATTTGTATAACATCACCATTGTTAAGAACCATAGAAGGAATATCAGCCTTTTTACCGTTTACAGTAAAATGACCATGAACTACTAATTGTCTTGCTTCTGGTCTAGAACTAGCAAAGCCTAATCTATATACAACATTATCAAATCTAAGTTCCAATAATTTTAAAAGATTATCTCCAGCTTTTCCTGACATTTTTTCTGCCGCGTTGAAATATTCATGGAATTGACCTTCTAAAACTCCGTAATACTTTCTAACTTTTTGTTTTTCTCTTAACTGTATACCGTGGTTAGTAAGTTTTTTATTGTTCTGTCCGTGTTGTCCAGGAGCATAATTTCTTCTACCAATTCCACATTTATCAGAGTAACATCTATCGCCTTTTAAATAAAGCTTTAAACCTTCTCTTCTACAAATTCTGCATACAGGTCCAGTATATCTTGCCATTATTTCACCTCGTTTCTAATCTACTTATACTCTTCTACGTTTTGGTGGTCTACAACCATTGTGAGGTATTGGAGTAACGTCTTTTATTAAATTTACTTCAAGTCCGGCAGCCTGTAAAGATCTGATTGCAGCTTCTCTACCTGAGCCCGGTCCTTTAACATATACTTCTACTGTTTTCAAGCCATGTACCATGGCTCTTTTCGCTGCTTCTTCTGCTACCATTGAAGCTGCATACGGAGTAGATTTTCTTGATCCCTTGAAACCTAATTGACCTGAACTTGCCCAAGAAATTGCATTTCCGTGCATGTCTGTCAAAGTTACAAGTGTATTGTTAAAGGTAGACTTAATATGTGCCTGGCCTTTTTCAATGTTCTTACGTTCTCTTTTTCTTACTCTTGTTGTTTTTTGTTGTTTTTTAGCTGCCACTTAAGTCCCTCCTTTTACTTTTTAGATTTTTTTCCTGATACTCTCTTAGGACCTTTTCTAGTTCTTGCATTGTTCTTAGTATTTTGTCCTCTTACAGGCAATCCTCTTTTGTGTCTTAATCCTCTATAGCAGTTAATTTCTTTCAATCTCTTGATATTTAACGCTATTTCTCTTCTTAAGTCACCTTCAACAGGATGCTTATCTATTTCAGTTCTTAATTGTTGTATCTCATCTTCTGTCAGGTCCTTAACTCTAGTATCAGGGCTAATTCCTGTATCTTTTAGTATTTGGTTTGAAGTCTTTCTTCCTATACCATAGATATATGTCAGACCGATTTCAACTCTTTTATCTCTTGGTAAATCAACACCAGCAATTCTGGCCATTAAGCTACACCTCCTACCTTAGTAGTACTTAACATAAATTTTTTATCCTTAATTGTTAAAAACAAAATATTAACCTTGTTTTTGTTTGTGCTTAGGATTTTCACAGATTACCATGACTTTACCTTTTCTCTTGATAATCTTGCACTTCTCACACATTGGTTTTACTGATGGTCTTACTTTCATTGTAATCCCTCCTTACTTTTTCCTCCAGGTTATTCTGCCTCGTGTCAAATCATATGGTGACAATTCAACAGCTACTACATCTCCCGGTAGAATCCTGATATAATTCATCCTCAGTTTTCCAGAAATATGCGCTAAAATCTGGTGCCCGTTTTGAAGCTCAACTCTGAACATTGCATTTGGAAGTGCTTCAAGGACTTTTCCTTCGACTTCTATTACATCTTTCTTGGACATTGATTACTCAACCTCCATTCATCAGATACATTTTTGTTGAAAGGCTCTAGGAGCTTTCTAACAAATGCATCGTTTAGATTTTCGTTACCTAATATTTTTTCAGCAAATTCTGTCAACACTGTATTAAAAACAACTAAATGTTTAATTTTTTTCTTTTTAGGGGAACTTAGTTTTCTAAGCTCGCCATCACATACTAATACATAATTTTCATCTAAAACTTGATATATAATAAATATCCTATCTTTATCTCTACCAGCTTTAGACTTAACTATCTGTCCAGTCTTTAAATTCGTTGTAAGTTCCACGAAATCACCTCTACAATACAGTTAATAGCTCTGGCTCGCCATCAGTTATTGCTATTGTGTGCTCATAATGAGCTGATGGTTTACCGTCAAGAGTAACTACTGTCCAATCATTATCGAGTACTTTAACGTTATATGTTCCCGCATTAATCATAGGTTCTATAGCAAGGACCATACCTTGTTGTAGACGAGGTCCTTTATTAGGCTTGCCGAAGTTGGGAATTTGCGGTGATTCATGCATATTCTTACCTACTCCATGACCTACATAGTCCCTTACAACAGAGAAACCTGCATTTTCTACATATTCCTGTATTGCATGAGATATATCTGACAACCTATATGATTCTTTTGCAAACTTTATGCCTTCATAAAAACTTTGTCTAGTTACTTCGACTAATCGTCTTTTCTCATCATCAACTTCGCCTACGAAGAAAGTCTTTGCTGAATCTCCAACGTATCCTTCAAATGTTGCTCCAATATCTACACTGATTATATCGCCTTCTATAAGCTTTCTATTTCCAGGCATTCCATGCACTACTTCTTCATTTACTGAAGCACATATTGAATATGGAAATCCATTATAACCCTTAAATGTTGGTATAGCATTTTGTGATTTCAAAAAATCTTCAACAATCTGATCAAGTTCTTTTGTAGTTATACCAGGTTTAATATGCTTTCTCACAATTTCATGTGACATTGCAACTAATCTCCCGGCTTTCCTCATTATTTCAATTTCTCTTTTTGTTTTGAGGATTATCATATTATCTGCCCCTCAATTTTGCAACAATGTCTTTGCCAACCTCAGCTATAGGTTTTTCACCATTTACATTTATTAATATACCCTTGTTAGAATAATATTCAATTAATGGCTGAGTCTGTTCTTGATAAACACTAATTCTTTTTGATACTGTTTCTTCAGTATCATCTTTTCTCTGTAGTAATTCACCACCACATTTGTCACAAATACCTTCTTTAGAAGGCTTGTTAAATGTCATATGATATGTTTGACCGCAGTCTTTGCATACCCTTCTTCCAACAGCTCTATTTATAAGAAGATCTGTATTAACTTCTATATTAACTACATAGTCAAGTTTTTGCCCCATGCTATTTAAAGCTTCTTCAAGAGCATCTGCTTGAACTATGGTTCTTGGAAACCCGTCTAAAAGAAATCCATTTGCACAATCATCATTAAGTAATCTGTCTTTTACCAACTCTACAGTTAATTCATCAGGTACTAAAAGCCCTTGATCCATATATTCTTTAGCTTTTTTACCAAGAGTTGTTCCCTCTTTGATATTGCTTCTAAATATATCTCCTGTAGAAATATGTGGTATAGAAAATTCGTTAACAATAGTTTCTGCTTGAGTTCCTTTACCGGCTCCCGGTGGTCCCAATAATATTGTTCTCATTTTTTGTACCTCACTTTACTATTTCAAGAATCCCTTGTAATGTCTCATCATCATTTGTGCTTCTATTTGCTTCATCGTCTCAAGAGCAACACCTGTTACGATCAACAGAGCCGTACCGCCAAAACGAAGTTGCAAATTTGTAAATGAAAATACTAAAGTTGGTACTGTCGCTATTAATGCAAGTGCAAGAGCTCCTGCTATAGTTATTCTATTTAAAACTTTATTTAAAAATTCTGCAGTAGGTCTGCCTGGTCTTATACCTGGTATAAAACCTCCATTTTCTTTCAGCGTGTTTGAGTATTCAAATGGATTGAACTGAACAGCTGTATAAAAATATGTGAAGAATACAATTAATAAAATATTAAATAATGTATAAATGTAAACTCCAGGGCTTTGTGATACTGAAAAATATTTTTGTATACCCACTGTCATACTTGGGAAGAAAAATGCAAGTGTTTGTGGAATTGCAAGCAATGTTGATGCGAATATAACTGGCATAACACCTGCCATTAACACTTTCATAGGAATGTGTGTGCTTTGTCCGCCATACATTTTTCTACCTACAACTCTTTTTGCATACTGAACAGGTATTTTTCTTTCACCTTGTTGTATTGCAATTACTCCCATTACTATTACTAAAGCAAATATAAGGAATATAATAACTTCTATTACACTTACAGTTCCAGCCATCATTAACTTAATTGTACCAGTGATATCAGTTGGATATCTTGAAACTATACCAGTAAATATTATTAATGATATACCATTACCGATTCCTCTATCTGTTATTAACTCACCAAGCCACATTAAAAATGCAGTTCCTGCTGTAAGAACTATAACAACTGTTAATATTGAAGAGAAACTCTTTTCTATTATAGCTGAATTAAAGAATCCTACACTGTATGCAGTTGCTTGAATCAATGCTAAAATAACAGTTACATATCTAGTCCATTGAGCCATCTTTTTCTTTCCGTCTTCTCTTTTAAATATTTCTTCAAGTTTAGGAATTGCAATTGCAAGCAATTGTAATATTATAGATGACGTGATGTATGGATATATATTTAACGCAAATATTGTAAAATCTTTGAAGGCACCGCCTGACATTAAATCGAAGAAATCTAATAACCCTGCCCCTGCATTTCCAGAACCAAACATACTAGCTATTACTTCTCTATTAATCCCCGGAACAGGAATTACAGCACCGAGTCTATAAACCACTAACATCAAAAATGTGAAAATTATTCTTTTTCTTAAATCAGGAATTTTCCAAGCGTTTTTCAAAGTTTCAAACACGTTTAAATCACCTCAACTTTTCCACCGGCAGCTTCTATCTTTTCAACTGCTGATTTGCTAAATTTGTGAGCTTTTACTGTCAGTTTCTTAGCAAGGTCCCCGTTACCTAAAATCTTAACGCCGTCAAGTTGTTTTTTCAAAATTCCTTCTGCTTTAAGCATTTCAGGAGTAACTTCTGCACCATCTTCAAACACATTTAACATTTCAACATTTATTTCAGCATAAACTGTTCCAAATATATTAGTAAATCCTCTTTTTGGAAGTCTTCTGTAAAGAGGCATCTGTCCACCTTCAAAACCTGGTCTTACTCCGCCGCCTGAACGAGATTTTTGTCCGTTCATACCTCTACCAGAAGTTTTACCTTGTCCTGTCGCTGTACCTCTTCCTAATCTTTTTCTATTCTTAACACTACCAGGATTAGGTTTTAATTCATGAAGTTTCATTTGTACACCTCCTTATAGTTTTATTCTATTACCTCTACCATGAAGTTTACTTTTCTAATCATTCCTCTTATTTGAGGAGTATCTTCTTTCTCAACTACATGGCCTATTTTTCTCAAACCTAAAGCTTTAATATTCTTAACTTGATTAGGAGTCTTTGAAATTATACTTCTAGTTTGTTTAATTTTAATTGTTGCCATAATTTTCACCTCTTAACCTAAAATTTCTTCTACAGATTTCCCTCTAATTCTTGCTACATCCTCAGGTCTCTTAAGGGATTTTAAGGCTTCAATTGTTGCATTTACAACATTTCTAGGGTTATTTGAGCCCAAAGATTTTGTTCTGATATCTTTAATTCCTGCAAGTTCTAACACTGCACGAACAGGTCCACCAGCTATAATTCCAGTACCTTCAGATGCTGGTTTTACAAGAACTCTTCCAGCGCCATATCTACCTATTATTTCATGTGGTACAGTAGTATTAATCATAGGCACTTCGATCATTCTCTTCTTAGCATCCTGTATAGCTTTTCTTATAGCATCTGGGATTTCAATAGCTTTCGCCATTCCAATTCCAACATGGCCATTTTCATCACCAACAACAACCAAACAGCTAAATCTAAAGTTTCTACCACCTTTAACAACTTTAGTAACTCGGTTGATGCTGATAACTTTTTCTTTTACATCCAGTTGGCTTGCATCTATACGTCCACGCTCCATTGATTTACCTCCTTATTAAAATTCAAGTCCGCTTTCTCTTGCTCCATCAGCAAGTACTTTTATTCTGCCATGATATAAATAGCCGCCTCTATCAAAAACAACTGTATTTATACCCTTTTCTTTCGCTCTTTGACCTACTGCCTGACCAACCAATTTAGCTGCTTCAGATTTCGTAAGCTCTGCTACTTTATCTTTTAATTCTTTATCAGCTGTTGAAGCTGACGCAAGAGTAGTTCCAGTAGCATCATCTATTACTTGAGCGTATATGTGCTTAGCGCTTCTATAAATATTTAATCTTGGTCTTTCAGGAGTTCCTTGGATCTTGTTTCTTACTTTAAAGTGTCTTTCGATTCTTTTTTTGTTTCTATCAACTTTTTTAAGCACTAATACTCACTCCTTTCTTAGTTATTTACCAGTTTTACCTGCTTTACGTCTAACAACTTCATCAGAGTATTTAATTCCTTTTCCTTTGTAAGGTTCAGGTTTTCTCCAATCTCTAATTACTGCTGCGTAGTTTCCTACTTGTTGTTTATCTATACCTTTTACTATTATTTTATTAGTTCCTTCTACTACAGTTTCAAGACCGCTTGGATCTTCCATTTCAACTGGGTGAGAGAAACCTAACATCAATACTAGTTTACTACCTTGTTTTTGTGCCCTATATCCAACACCAACTATTTCAAGAACTTTTTGGTAACCTTCAGTTACTCCAATTACCATATTGTTTATAAGTGTTCTTGTCAATCCGTGAAGTGATTTATGCTCTTTAATTTCTGAAGGTCTAGAAACTGTTAATTCAGTTCCTTGAATTCCAATTATCATAGCCTTTGGTAACTGTTGTTCTAGAGTTCCCTTAGGACCTTTTACAATCGCATAATTTTCTTTGTTAATATTCACTTCAACATTTGCAGGTATATTTATAGGCTTTACACCTATTCTTGACATCTTAGCACCTCCTATTCGTCTATTATTACCATACGTAGCAGATTACTTCTCCGCCAACTCCTTGTATTCTTGCTTTTTTATCTGTTAAGATACCTTGTGATGTGGAAAGTACCGCTATTCCTAAGCCGCCAAGTACTCTCGGAGTTTCATCCTTATTTACATACACTCTAAGTCCAGGTTTAGATATTCTTTTAATACCTGTAATAACTCTTTCTTTATTTTGTTGATATTTAAGTTCAACTCTTATAATCCCTTGTTTTCCATCATCTATAACATCAAAGCCCTTAATATAGCCTTCTTCTAACAATATATTAGCAATTTCTTTCTTTATTTTTGAAGACGGTATATCCACAAATTCATGTTTTGCATGATTACCATTTCTAATTCTCGTTAACATATCAGCGATAGGATCTGTCATTACCATGTAAGTAACCTCCTTCCATTTTTTAAATTTTACCAACTAGCTTTTTTAACGCCTGGTATTTGTCCCTTATAAGCCAGTTCTCTAAAGCATATACGGCATATACCGAATTTCCTTAAATAAGCATGAGGTCTTCCACAAATTTTACATCTTGTATATTCTCTCGTAGAAAATTTTTGTTTTCTCTGTTGTTTTATTTTTAGAGATGTTTTTGCCACTTTCAACCCTCCCTTACTTACTAAAAGGCATACCCAATAATTTCAAAAGCTCACGTGCTTCTTCATCTGTATTAGCTGTTGTAGTTATAATTATGTCCATACCTCTTATTTTATCAATTTTATCATAGTTTATCTCAGGAAATATCAACTGTTCTTTAATTCCTAAAGCGTAGTTACCTCTACCATCAAAAGCTGTTTTTGAAACGCCTCTGAAGTCTCTTACTCTAGGTAATGCAACATTAACTAATTTATCTAAGAATTCATACATGTGGTCGCCTCTTAATGTAACTTTGCAACCAACTGCCATTCCTTCTCTTAATTTAAAGTTAGATATTGATTTTCTTGCTTTTGTAACTACAGGTTTTTGACCTGCAATCAATGTCATTTCTTCAACAGCGTTGTCTAAGAATTTTTGGTTTTCTTTCGCTTCGCCAACTCCCATGTTTATTATTATCTTTTCTACCTTAGGTGCCTGCATAATGCTTTCATATTGGAATTTTTCCATTAACGCCGGCACTACTTGATCCTTATATGTCTCTCTTAATCTAGCCATATAGTTCGTACCTCCCTTCGAGCATTATTCAAACATTTCTCCGCATTTTTTACATGCTCTAACTTTTTTTCCGCTATCTAATATTTTCTTTTCAGTTCTTACGCCTGATTTACATTTATCGCAGTAAAGCATTACATTTGATATATTAATAGAGTTTTCTTGATGTAAAATACCTGCTTGTTGCATTTGTTGATTAGCTTTTTTATGTTTTGTTACCATATTTACGCCTTCAACAATAACTCTATTTTGTTTTGGTAAACTAGTCAGTACTTTGCCAATCTTACCATTATCTTTGCCAGCTATAACTACTACTTTATCGCCTTTTTTAACGTGCATCCTTATACACCTCCTATTAAAGTACTTCCGGTGCTAATGAGATTATTTTCATAAACTTTCCATCTCTTAATTCTCTTGTTATAGGTCCAAATATACGAGTTCCTACAGGTGTCTTATCTTCTTTTACTATTACAGCAGCATTTTCATCAAATTTGATATAAGTGCCATCATTTCTTCTAACACCAGTTTTAGTTCTCACTATAACAGCTTTAACTACATCACCCTTCTTAACAACTCCACCAGGTGTTGCAGATTTAACCGCACATACAACTATGTCGCCAATGTTTCCAAACTTTACTTTTGAACCGCCCAATACTCTTATTACAAGAACTTCTTTAGCTCCAGAATTATCAGCAACTCTTAACCTTGACTCTGTTTGTATCATCTTTCAAAACCTCCCTTCAATTGTCTTAGGGTTATTTAGCTTCCTCAAGTACTTCAACCAATCTCCATCTTTTATCTTTAGACAATGGTCTTGTTTCCATTATTTTTACCGTGTCACCAATCTTACATTGATTGTTTTCATCGTGAACTTTAAATTTCTTAGTTACTTTGATTTGTTTTTTATAAAGAGGATGTGCTACAAGACTTTCCGTAGCAACTACGATTGTCTTATCCATTTTATCACTAACTACTTTTCCAATTCTTACTTTTCTGTTGCCTCTTTCCAAAGTAATAGTCCTCCTTTCTTATTGCGCATTTACGTTTAATTCACGTTCTCTAAGAACAGTTTTAACTCTCGCAATATCTTTTTTAACTTTATTTATTCTCATGGGATTATCAAGCTCGCCAGTAGCAAGTTGAAATCTCAGATTGAAAAGCTCTGTTTTTAAATCAACAACTGATTGATTTAATTCCACAACTGATTTGTCTCTCAATTCTTTAGCTTTCATTTGCTTCACCATCCTTTTCTACTGCCTGATCTTTGGTAACAAATTTGCATTTTATAGGCAATTTATGCATGGCAAGTCTCATAGCCTCTCTAGCTACTTCTTCCGTAATTCCTGACATTTCGAACATTACTCTGCCTGGTTTTACAACTGCTACCCAGTATTCAGGTGATCCTTTACCTTTACCCATACGAGTTTCGGCAGGTTTTTTAGTTACTGGTTTATCAGGGAATATTTTTATCCAAATCTTTCCGCCTCTTTTTATATATCTTGTCATAGCTCTTCTGGCAGCTTCTATTTGGTTTGATGTTATCCAAGCAGGTTCAAGTGCTTGAAGCCCATATTCGCCATAAGTTACAGTATTTCCTCTAGTAGCGACACCAGTCATTCTTCCTCTTTGAACCTTACGGCGTTTTACTCTTTTAGGCATTAACATAATAATCTTCCTCCTTCCTTCAGGACTAATTACTTTTTATCTCTTTTAAAGTTATTATTGTTATTAGGTTTTCTTTTTTTCTTATCTCTATTGTCTCTATTATCTCTGCTATCTCCAGGAGCCTTAGTTGGTTCTTGGTTATCTGATAATAATGAACCTTTTTTGTGTAATATTTCGCCTCTGCAGATCCAAACTTTTACGCCAACTTTACCAAATGTAGTATTTGCTTCTGCAAAACCATAGCTAATGTCTGCTCTTAAAGTTTGTAGTGGAATCTTACCTTCACTATATCCTTCTGTTCTGGCCATATCAGCACCATTTAATCTACCTGCTACTGATGTTTTAATACCTTTTGCTCCCATTTTCATGCTTCTTTGAATTGATTGTTTCATGGCTCTTCTAAAAGATACACGTTTTTCAATTTGGCTTGCAATATTTTCTGCAACCAACTGAGCATTTAATTCAGGAACTTTTATTTCTTCTACATTTATTATAACAGTTTTTCCTGTTATTTTTTCAATGCTATTTTTTAACAGTTCAACTCCAGTACCGCCCTTACCAATTATCATACCAGGTTTTGCTGTGAATACACTTACTTTTACTCTGCTGGCAAATCTTTCGATTTCAATTTTAGCTATTCCTGCTTGAAATAAGCTTTCTTTTATATATTCGCGGATTTTATAATCTTCCACTAAATTTATACTAAAATTTTTCTTGTCAGCATACCATTTTGAGTCCCAATCTTTGATAATTCCGACTCTTAGTCCATGAGGATTTACTTTCTGACCCATTTTTAACCTCCTTTACTGTTCTTTATTCTCTTTCTTTTACTACT